>JAEEGJ010007173.1_pt1 | contig 32333 bp, 24 predicted proteins | sample 8958761 | NCBI WGS metagenome assembly JAEEGJ01 (sample SAMN16246546, study PRJNA631951) | gut metagenome | biome: gut microbiome; feature: rumen; material: RS-attached | host: Bos | place: Iran: Karaj | collected 2018-10
GGCAGGGATGTGATTCTCATGCCAGATCTTGGAGCGATAGAGAAATGGATCGATAAATCGAAAATCCTTGAACCCATCTGCAAGAGTGTTACAATCTCTGACGTGTTGGAGCAGACGGCAACCGCCGAACAACGTAAGGCGGGTCTGGACATCTCAGATTTCCTCCTGATGCAGGAGACCAAGCAGATGGTTTTGGGCCGAATGATTGAACGAAATCCTGCCCTTCAGCAGTTCATCGATGACTTTGACCTTGAACTTATCGAGGATGATCCATGAGGATGATTTAGGACCAAAAGGGCATCCCTTGACGAGTATTTTTCCCCTCTTCTGCCTGAGCTTGCTCCCCGTAGGAACTCCTTCAGGAGAGGCAGCCTAAAGTGTTAACGAAAGTTAACTCTTATTAGGCTAAGAGTTTTTATAAACTCCTTTCCCTTTGCTCGATTTTATAACTCTTTTTTCGGTGGAGCAAGCTCCCCCTTGAATGATAGTAGTCCGAATCACAGGAAATCCTTAAAACACAAAAATTCTAAAAAATTATGCGCATTTTTTCTAAAAAATTATGCGCACTGGTTTTTTTTATGTATCTTTGCAGCAAAATTTTATTTGATTATGATCAGAAATAATATTTCACTTTTAAGAAATCGTGAGCTGTTTCTCTTTACAGAAGAAGAGATGAATCCTCGTCAGAATGCTAATAGGGACGAAGTCTTGAACGTTTTCACCCCATTGGCCAATATCATCGTGGCTAAAATACTTGAAGCAGGAGATTGTTATCTACAATATGCAGAAGAGCATGCGATTGCTCGTCGTGAAAACACGTTCTGCTCAAGTAATATGCATGGATTGATAATTGAGCATCTTGCCCAAATAGAAGGTGTTCAAATTGTTCAAAGCAGCAAGGGAAATTCAATGTTAGAAATTGCTGGCTATAAAGTCTGGATTAAGAAACTTGGCGATAATGGTAAGCCCTCAGTAAACGAAACAAAATCCTCAGTAAGGAGATTATATCAAAAAGCAGAAGGTGAAGATACTTTACCCATGCTAATTCTTGGTTATCAGCTTAATGACGTAGAACGAGTTTCACATATTTATATATTATACTTAGAAGGAGACCAACATCTTTGGGCTCCCATAGACATTGGTGACATGGCAGCTTCTAGCCAAACCTCAATGATAACAAGTACTACTTGTGATGAGCCAATAGTTACAGTAAAGCCAGAAAAACAAAGAGGCAAGGAGGCAGTATAAATTATGATTAACGGAAAATGTATAAAACTTGCTCGAGAAAGCCGTGGACTTTCTCAAAGCAAGTTGTCCGAATTGTTAGGTGTTACACAAGCTACACTTTCAAGATTTGAAAAAGGAGTGCTTACGGTAACTCCTGAAGCTGTTTCGAAAATGGCTAATGTACTCAATTATCCTGCATCCTTTTTCGAAAAAGATATTTGTATTGTTGGCGAAACAAGCCTTTTTTATAGGAAGAGAGCGTCGATGACAGTAAAAGATCTTTCTATACTTGAGAGTAAAATAAGCATCCTGAGCAAAGGTATTGATGAGCTGATGGAATCTATTAATATACCCGAATTGAGAATTCCTTCGGTTGAGCCATCTGTAGATAATAGTCCCCAGGAAATAGCATACAAAGTCAGGAATTTCTTAGGTGTCCCGGCAGGTCCTATAGATAAAATAGTTTCATTGCTCGAAAAAAATGGCGTTATCGTGATGTTCTTGGATGTTGATGACATGGAAAAATTTGATGGGCTGACCATGTTCACTATGAATCAAGCCCCTGTAATTTGGATTAATCGTAACATTCCGAATGATAGAAAACGATTTAGTCTTGCTCATGAACTTGGTCATCTTGTTATGCATTTGCGTTCAGATAACCTTGAAAAATCGGAAGAACAGAAAGAATTAGAAGCAAACGAATTTGCAGGAGAGTTCTTAATGCCTAAAAGTCAATGTAAAGTGGATCTGTTTAAGCTGAAATACAAAGACTTAGGAATGAAGAAATATTACTGGAAAGTGTCGAAAGCTGCCATCATCTATAGGGCAAAGGAGTTGAAGTGTATTTCGGAGGAAACTGCGAGGTATTTATATGTTACTTTAGGACGATATGGAGAGAGAAAGAATGAATCAGTGCAAGTGCCTATAGATGAACCTCAAATAGTAAAGAAGATGTATAGCCTGCATGTATCGGAATTGAAATACTCAGCAGAGGAGATGATTGACATAACTGGTCTTATGACCGATGACATTAAGGCAGATCTGCTTAATGTAAGTAATCTAATTAGTATAAAGACACGTAATCGAATTCAATTATAAAGATATGGATAAAGATTTAACAAATTCTGTTGTGATAAGGCAGAATGTATTGAACAATACATATGCCATAGAAGAGATACAGAAAGCTGTAGGCGTAAAGGGAGTACTATTTGAACAGTCATTCCGTTTTGTGAAAAAGCAGCTGGCTGATTTTTATGGTGTGACAGAACGCACGATCGAGAACTGTTTGGAGAAAAACGACAAAGAATTGCAGCGAAATGGCTACGAGGTGTTGAAGGGTAAACGCCTGATAGATTTCAAGTTAGCTGCGAGTGTGGCGGATGTTCCCGAAATAGATTTCGGAAACAAAACGCCTCAACTTGGCGTTTTTGACTTCAGAGCTTTACTGAACGTGGGCATGCTACTGACGGACAGTGAAAAGGCAAGGTTATTGAGAAGTGCCATACTTGACATCGTTATTGATATCATCAACAAGCGTACTGGTGGCAATACAAAGTATATTAACCAGCGTGATGAGGATTTCGTTGTAAACTTGTTGCGAGGTGAAGATTACCGAAGAGAATTCACAGACGCTTTGCGCGATTGCGTCGCAATGGGTAATTTTAAATATATAGTATATACAGACAAAGTATATGTGAGTATATTTAAAGAGAATGCCCAGGAGTATCGCAAGATACTGCAATTGGAAAAGAGCGAGAATGTAAGGCATACTATGTACAGCGAGGTTCTTGATATTATATCAAGTTATGAAGCCGGTTTTGCTGAGGTGTTGCACAAAGCATATGAGAAGAAGGGGGCGTTGTTAACAGCTTGGGAAGCAGATGCATTGTTTGCCGATTTTGAGAGTCAACGCCTTTGGGAGCCGCTAAGAGAGAAAGCGAGGGTGAAGATGGCAAGCCGTGATTTGTGTTTCCGCGACGCCCTGCACCAAAACCTAAAGGAATATGTAAGTGCTGTACCTGCATCGGACTTTGAACGCTTTATTGGTGAAAAGAGTATGGAAATGGATCGCCGCCTAGAGGAATACCGTGAGGCTCTGGCTAGACTGAAGAAAGGGGACTAGATGATGGAGGATCGATTAGATACTATATACTTGACTCGCGAGCAGGTAATAGAGACTTATTCAAAGACCATTGAATATAGCGGTGATAAGGCAAAGAATGAGCTTAATCAGGCGCTGTTAGATAGCATTCTTAACGCTGTACGTGATGATAGTTGTTACCCTACATTTGGTGATAAATTGACTTACATTGTATATGCGATAAACCGCAATCACATTTTTCCTGATGGTAACAAACGTTTATCGATTACTGTGGGGGCACTGTTTTTACTCCTTAATGGCTACATGAGTTGCATAAATCGTTACATGGCAGAGATGGAAAATGTCAGTCATCATTTGGCGGCAGGGCTTATCGGCAAGGAGTTACTACATAGCATGTTGTGCTCTATACTGAATGGAGAGCCAGATTATGAGGAAGGATTGAAACTTAGGTATCTGGAGGCGATTAGTGACGGAGGTATTGGTATGGATGTAGATATAAGCAATCTCCATAGTTCGGATGTAATTCCTGCATCCAATAAAAAAGTGGTCTTTATAAGCTATTGCTGGGAAGACAATGAACATACAGCATGGGTTAAGCGATTGGCTGAAGATCTTGCTCCGTATGTTAAAATACGCTTGGATCAGAGGTTGCCACTCGGGATGGAGTTAAACCGCTTTATGGAGTGGGCTGTAGCAACATCAGATAAGGTGCTCATTATTACCACCCCAGAGTACAAGGACAGGGCGGATAACAGAAAACGTGGCGTGGGCTATGAGACCTCGTTGATAACTGATGATCTTGTGAATGACCAAAATAGAATTAAGTTCATCCCGATTATAAAGAAGGGCACGAAAGAAACTGCTTTTCCGAGATATCTAGGTTCTAGAAAAGGACTTGACATGACAAATAATGATAACTACCAAGAACATCTGGAAGAGTTGATAAAGAACCTTTTGGAGTTCTGATAGGAAACAGACGAAGAGATGGATACCCACGAAAGAAAGACATGAAATGATTCATGATTTTGCTCATAGCAAAGATAGGACAATAAAAACTATACTATTATGGCATTTTATTTAGACAAAGCTATTTTTATCAATCGAGCTCCATTCGAGTCTATTGAACTTGATTTCAAGGAAAAGGGGATCAATGTGTTGACTGCAATCAATGGTAAAGGAAAAACAACAATTATATCACATATTATTGATGCTTTTCATGAACTCGCCCGTCCCAATTTTGAAAATGAATTTGAAGGTAAATCAAATAAGTATTATAGAATATCAAGTGCCGTATTCAATATAAATCCATCAAGGCCATCATTTGTGTATTTCGTTTTTAATAATAATGGAGAGCGTTGGGATTATGTTGATATAAGAAATGAATGTTCCGAAAATGATTATAATGCGACAATAAGAATTGATAATAAAATACCGTTTAATGAATTCTCACAAGAGTTGAAAGATAGTAAGAACGTTAAAAGATGGTGCAAATCAGCACAAAAGGATGCAGTTGTCAAATTGTTTAATCAAAATCTTTTAACTTTTTTCCCATCATACAGATATGAAGATCCTGGATACCTTAATGATACATATTCATTTAAGATTGAGCATAAGATTGAAAGTGGTTATTCAGGATTTCTAACAAATCCTTTGGTAGTAATGTGCCAATTCAAGGTTCTAGCAAATTGGCTTTTAGATGTTGCTTTAGATGAAGTAAGACAGTCGCAAAAACAGAATAATCTATGGAATCAATTAACGCCATATTTTAAGAAAGACGATAGCGGAAAGAGTGTATTAGAACAAAATGAAATATCCCTAGGCCTTATTTCAAAATTATCGCTTCTATCATTCTATTCTCAACAAGAAATACTAAAAAACATCAATGCTGTCATTGGATATGTTTTATTGTCAAAGTATCCTCAAAAGATATTAAAACTTGGAGTTGGTGATAGAGCTAGAGGCGGTACGAGGATTAATATTGTTGATGCTACAGATGAAACAATAGTATATCCCAGTATATTTAATATGTCATCTGGAGAGAAAGCGTTAATTTCAATCTTTGCTGAGCTATTACGACAAATGGACAATTTACGAATTAGGATATCAGATATTGCGGGGATTGTCTTAATAGATGAGATTGATAAAAATCTTCATATAACCATGCAACATGAGATATTGCCTAAGCTACTTAACATGTTCCCAAATGTTCAGTTTATTGTCAGTGCTCATTCTCCATTCCTTAATATGGGCCTTGCTGATGAAGCAAAAGAGCGGTCTCAGATTATTGACCTTGACAATAACGGTTTCCTTTGTGAGCCAACAAATAATGATTTATATAGAGAAGTTTACGAGATGATGATTAATGAAAATAATCGTTTCTACAACCAGTATATAAATCTTCAGGATGAATTAAAGGCGATTAGTAAACCTATTGTAATCACTGAAGGAAAAACAGATATAATTTACATATTAAAGGCTAAAGAAAAACTTGGAATAACAACTGATTTTAATACAATTAACCCCATCCATCAACCTAATGGTGATCCAGATCTTCAAAAACTTCTAAAGAGATTGTGTATGGTAAATCACAACAATAAGATAATTGCTGTATTTGATAGAGACATTCCTAATACTGTTCAAACCATGGATGATAGTGGCTTGGGGTATAAATCGTATGGAAACAATGTTTACGGCTTTTGTATTTCTGCACCCCAGTCAAGAATTGACAAAGGTCAAAATGATATTTCAATTGAATACTTATTCTCTGATGATGAAATCCACACAAAATTGCCTAACAATTGTCAATTGTTTTTTGGAGAAGAATTTTTAGTGACATCTGGAAGGCATATAAATAATAAAGAACTTGTATTAAAAAATCAAGACGATCGCGGAAAACGTAGAATAGTAGAAAACAATGGTGGTCAGGCTGTGTTTGACCTAAATGAGAATAATATTTTGGCTAAGAAATCTGATTTTGCCGAAGCCGTAAAAAAGGACCAAATAGTAATATCTCAAGATAGTTGGAATAATTTCAGACACATATTCGATAAAATAGACACAATAATCAACTCCTGACTCACTTTAAAAAACAAAGTAGATGGATATGGAACTCTGGAGCACAGCTGCTAGAAGGGCTAGACGAGCCACAAAGAGGTGTGCGAAATTCAGATTGTTCGATTACATACAGATGTATAAGCTTTTACATTATTATACTGTGGGTATTTCGCCTACTATTCCTTTATAATGAATATTCTTATCAATGGAGCAACAATCTGTTAAGTGTTATCAATAGCCTGTCGATCCTAAACTATCTCATTGTGACACCTCAAGTCAATGTACTTTATACAACGGTATTTGATGGCAATGAAACAGATCCTGGAGGTGAAACCTTACAAGCTCGAATGAGAAACCTTACAAGCTCATGGTGCTAACCTTACAAGTTCAAAGCCATCAAGAATAGGCAAAGGAGAGGACAAGGATGACATAACAGCTGACGGAACAGAGGATGGCATCAGTAATCAAACAATACATCAGCCCTAAGGAGCACAGATTATAAATCCCTGTGTCTCTGTTAGATAAGCCAAAATTTAGCCATTTTATAGATACTTAACCATATCATATGATTTCAGGTTGTAATCGAAAGGCATTGTCATCTATACGCATTTGGTAAAGGTTAATTTGTGGATTTAGCTTCTTGCGAGTATATTGGATTACATTTTCTTTCTCAATACTAACACTAAAATAGATAGACTCAAAACATTCACCTTTCAGAGGCATATAATGGTGTATCTCACGCCAATCCCATTCCTCCTTAGGATGGTCGGCTTGAGCTGCAGTAAAAGCAGCATACGCAGGAGAAGGACTGAGCATGACCAATCTGACCTCTTGTTCATACTCTCACACCTTTGCTTTCGTTTTCCATTGATAGCTGAATTTATCTACGGCGCTATGATATGCGTTTGGACGTTCAATTATATCCTGGTATTGGACGTCTAAAACAAGTTGCGTATTCCGCCGATACTGAAGATCAACATCCGAGTGAACGGATATCACCGGAATTGCTGAACGGGTATCGCCGGAATACGCAGGTCAGCCGAGAACGCATTACCATCCTCGGCTGAACTCGATTTGAAGCTATTTCTGTGTGTTAGGTTTTACAGGCGGCTCTTTTCTCCGTTGCCGTTATTTTGCAAACATCTAAAACAGAAGCGTCATTAGTTTCTTAGTCTGTTCATATCAGATAAGGAGTTGTCGATGGTTTAGCGGACGACGATTTTCTTGCCGTGGTGGATGTAGATGCCGGGGGTGGTGGGGATGTCCTTGCCCACGGGCAGGCCCATCAAGTTGTAATAGTTGTCGTCATACTGACGCGGCCGTGGCTCGGCCACCACCTCGTCAAGCCCTGTTATGTTGTCGGGGTCGTAGCGCATGCCCTTGTAGATGATCTGGCCATCCTTGACCACGTAGCACAGGCCGCAATACTCCTGGTAGTCGGCATCGGGGTCAGGCTCACGGGTAAACGGCGTTAACAGGTCGCCCATGTTGCGGCTGTCAAACCCGATACCCTCGACCACATAGCACATCGTGTCCCCATTCTCCTTCACATAAGCATAACGGTTACAAATGCAACCATCTATCTCAATGGGTTCAATCATTGTGAAATTCTCCTCGGTAAGAATGGGTTCTACTTGATTATTAGTATAAAAGTGGCAAAGCAGCAAGAATTCGGGGTAACCATGATAATACCTATAGAGAATTTCGCCATCAGTTTCTCCAATCCAGAACCTATGAGGCATGATGTTTCTGCCTTCACGCACGACTTTATCAAAAGCCCAATTGTCAAAACAAGTGATATCCTTTCCAACATTCGTCGATTCTTCAAGCGAACTGATAATACTATCGTTGCTGTAATCGATAGTTTCTCCAGTATAATAATGGCACAATTTGGCGTTACCGTATGAATACTGATGCCATTCCGTGTCATCACCTTGAATCTCGTAGGTGTAATAATAACTCGTCGTGTCGCCATGATTGATGATGACCTTCTCATTCACCCACTTCACGCCTTCTTGAACAATAGGCATATAGTCTGAATAATCCCACTCCCACCAATCGTCCGGACCCATTATCTGTGCCATGCTTTGAGATAAACCCAAGATACAGATTAGAAAAAAAATAATCTTTTTCATAATGTCTTTTATTGATTGTTATACATTTGCAATGATACGTATTTAAAGTCAAATTTCAACCTAATTCTAGAAACAAGATGGGTAAACAGCAAACGTTGCCCCTTTCTCTACTTTAAAACCATCTTCAAGTCTTACAATTCCTGATGCCTCGACCTCATATATCGCACCACTTTTTACGACTACATCACCGTTGATACGATTGCTGTCAATAGAATTTCCAGCAGTCAGCTCATTAGTAATAATATATTGTGAACCCTTGATGTTGTAGTTTTGTAGTATAAGTGGAGCTATATAAGGAATATAATTATGTTGATACAGCATGATAGGACTATTTGGCAAGACATCGTTTATTGTAATACTTGAACTCATGACATTTTGAGTCTTTACTAAAAAATGTTTGTTTAAATAGGCTACAATTGTTGCTTCTGTAGGCAGGCCTGTTATAATAAATGAATTATCCGTTCTTATGATACTTATATCTGAATAGACCTGGGGAATCCCTGTCCATAATTCTACTTCTGGATCTCCGAAGCAGCCCAAAATAAATGAAGCTTCAAAGGTATCTAGATTATATTCAATTTTTGATAGGGCAGTTGCAATACCTAGTTTTACATAACCATCCTTGATTTTTTTCGCAAAAGCTGTAGCCATGTCTTTCCCTTGATATGGATCAACAGCTCTCGTATATCCAATATAGACAGGGCCACCATAATCTTTGCCAGTGATAAAAGATTCACCAAAAGACAGTTTATGCTTGTTGTCAAATGGCATTGTGACACAAGAGGGAGAATAATAAATCATAGGATAGTTCTTGGTTTTAAGACAATTTAAACCGTTACCGAAACTCATTGATCTGTTAGCGTACACGAAAAAAAGGTTATCTACTTGGTTCTGACTCCCATAAACTCTTGTTCTTGCTGTGTCTCCATGATTAAAAATGCTTATAAAGCCTACAGGATTAGAATTAAGTGCATCAATTACGTCTTTGCCTGTAGGATGATTGCTGTTGTTGCCTTGATAGTCATTGATTATGACAGGATTCTGATAGATTGAATATAGAGAGTCTTTGACATCATCCAAATAGCCACTAAATTGTCTGCCTTCCGAAAAAAGAGCTCGTCCTAAGTAAGAATAATCGCCTTTACCTGGGTTTAATTCATAACGAAATAGTTTATCTGTGTAATTATTTATTTGCTCAACATGATTTGACCCTAATTGATTTGCTGGTACTCGTCCAACAAACAATTCCGGGAAACGGTCAGTAACCATGTATGCCCAATTAGCACTAAGATCGCTAAAATATAAATCTGTCAGCCTCGGGAAATCTAGTCCTGAAATAATGCGATATGGAATATCCCCCACCAATAAAACAAATTGAGTCCCCTCTTTCGAAAAACACTTTCTTAAATATTGACGTAAAACTCCTGCACTATCGGTTTCTACGATATGACCATTCACATAATCACCGCGAGAAGCTATAGAATCATGCATCACTTCATCAATGGTCACAACCTTGACACTGTAGCCCTTCTGGCGCTTTAATGCTGCAATACGTCTCACTGCATGCTTTAGTTCGGGTGTTGTTACAATCACATAGGGATATTTAAGATCTGTAAGTAATTCGCCTGTACTAAATCCTGTCGTATCCACTCCAGGAGGCGGTAATAAGGAATCAATCGGTTCTGGACCACCATATCCGCCACCATTGATTTCATTTCCGCCGATGCCGCCTTGGATTAGGCCTGTCGAGTCGATGCCGGGATTGATCGTCTGTGCCGGTGCAAAGTTCTTCACCTGACCAGGGTTGACAACCATGCTCTGGGTGAGCAAGTAGCCTTCTTCCCTCAGCAGGCTGTCGTTACGCACGATAGGACTCATCTCCAGCGAGTCACTGAGGTCATAGCGCAGTGTCACGTAGCAATTCTTAGCCCTGGAAAGCACGTCGGCATTGATGGAATGCGTGTAACGGAAAGGCATTACCGCCACGGTGACGATATGGTTCTCACCTGCAAGGAAGCCCTCGTCGGCAATCCATGCCATCTGCGACGGATAGGAATTGCCAGAATAATAGGCCGAAGTGTCGGGCAGCATGATGGGCGGAACAGGAGAGCCGATCATCCAGGGACTTTGGCACGGATACACCAGGTAATTCAGGTTTTGGCTTGCCCAGCGGGTAGTAGCGGTCACGGTGAAGTTGGTAGCGTTGTAGGGAACCGAAAACTTGAGATAGTCGATAGGCAGCGACGGCATGCCTGGCTCCCCGCCACTGTACAACCCCTCGTAACTAACTGTGGCATAGGTCACACCGCCCAAGGTGTCAGTGCCGATAGTCAAGCCGTTATTGTTATAGCTGGCGGTATAGGTGATCCGGTTGAGAGGGCCTGCGGCTGAAGCAAGTAGCGGTATCAGCATGATTGAAGCGACCGCCACAGGAAAAATACATTTCTTTTTCATGGCTGTAGTGTGTTACTTGGTGAGAATCATCTGCTTGCTGTCAACTAGGGCACCATCGGCGACGAGGGCATACAGGTACATGCCGGCCTTGAGGTCACGGGCGGTAAGTATCACTTGGCTCTCGCCGCGGCCCTGTGCGGGGATGCACTTGAGTTGGGCGCCCTGCATGTCATAAATGTAGATGTCGGCCTTGGCCACGCTCTGGGGCAGGCAGTAGCGGATTACAGTCTCGCTGCTCCATGGGTTGGGGGCGTTTTGGTAGAGTTTGGCGGCACCTAGGCTGGCCTCCAACTCGCTTTGGGCGGCTTGCTGGGCGTTAAGCGCAGAGGTTCCATCTTCCTGTTTTTCTCCCTTGAGTTCCGCCAGTTCAGCCCGCAGCTCGTTGATGGACTGCACCAGGATGGGAATCAGGCCGATGTAATCGACCGACATGTAGCCGTTGTTGTCGGTATGCACCAGTTCGGGGAACACTTCCTGCACGTTCTGAGCCAGGAAGCCGTAACGCTCATTTCCGTTTTTAGCGGCAGACCTCATTGCGCCATCGCTTTTCCTGCTTTTCAGGTTATAGGTGACAGGCTCCAGATTCCTTATTGAGGATAAAACTTCTCCCACAGGCTCGATATTCTCCTTATACCGCTCATCAGATTGCATATACATGGTTGGAACGGTCACATCAAAATTGAAATTGAAGTTGTCGTCAACATCTGCGTCATAATAAGCGATTGTTGTGGGGACGTCGGGTTGAGCAATGCTCATATATACACCCTTCTTTCCGTACAAGAACAATTTGTTGGTGTTATCCGTTCCTTTTTCACCGATGTACACATAAGCGCTGTCCCCGAATGTGATGCGCCCAGCCGAGCCCAGGATGCTGTCACCGAATATTTTCAGAGTGGTGACCATGTCACTGTCATTCACGATGGGGTTTGTGCCGATTTCAGCATGGCCACTGTTGCGGATGATGAGCTGAGCGCTCACGGGGCTGGTACTTGCCAGCAGGCAGAGTACTGCCAGAATTAAAAGCTTCTTCATGTCTTTAAATATTGAGAGGTTAATAAAAAGTTGAATTCGAAAAAATTTTCCCGATTTCGTCCGATGAAATCGGGAAAAATGATATTTAAGTAGGTAGTAAAAGCACCCTCGTAGACATCGCCTAAAGGCGAAGTAATTATTCTTCCTACGTTGTATTTATGATTTGAATCAATTTACTTGTTGAGTCTTAATGGTTTAAGATGTGGTCGATCAGTGCTGTCACATCGGCGATATTCACTTGTCCGCTGCCGTCGATGTCGTGCTGGTTCTGCATGATCATCTTTGGCTGCAGCAGCATGTCGATGAGCGTGGTGACGTCGGCGATGTTCACCTGTCCGTCACCGTCCACATCATAGGGGTTGCCCTCGACAACATCGGCATTATACCGCATGCCCTTGTAGATGATCTTTCCGTCCATGATGACATGGCTCAGGCCGCAATATTCCTGGTAGTCGGCATCGGGGTCGGGCTTGCGGGTGAACGGAGCCAGCAGGTCGCCCATGTCGCGGCTGTCGATGCCGATGCCCTCGATGATGTAGCACTGCACTTCCCCGCTCTCGTCCACGTAGGCGTATCGGTTGCAGCTGTAGCCGTCAATCTCAACCGGTTCCACGAGCGTGAAGTTGTCGCTGGTCAGGATTTTGGGAGATAGCTGCCGGAGGATATATTCATTCAACACCCATTCGGGATTCTTATGGTTAAAATAGTAGAGTAATTCCGTTGTGTCGTCGTCAATGAACATGCGCTTTATCAGATTGCGGCCTTCACCAGCCACCTTGTCCATGACGGTGTTGTCGAAGGCCATCTCTTCAAGGGTCCCTTGCTTCAGCGAGCACACGATCTCGCCATCACCCTCCGGCTTCATGCCCTCGTAGTAGCGGCAGTATCTGGCCCTTCGATATTTCTTATGATAGTTTTCTGACGAGATGTCCCCACGGGCATCCTTGCCACCGATCTCATAGGTGTAGTATTCGCTCTTGGTCACGCCATGATCAATCGTGACGCGCTCAAACACCCACTGCGTGCCTTCACGCACCATGGGCATGCGGCCGTCGTAGGGTGCCACGTCCATGTAATTGACGCCCCTGTAGATGATCTTGCCGTCCTGGACGACGTGGCTCAGAAAGTATGGGTACATATCCGTCACCATTGCGCTGTAACTCAGTGGATAGCCAGGATCGAACCCGTCATATCCTAACCCCTCGATGAAGTAAAAGTCCCTGCCATTATTACTGAAGGTGTGCCGATTGACCTGCTGTCCGCCCACATCCACCTTGTCAATGCCCAGATATTCGAGGTCACTATGGAGGGCATAGATGTACCTGTAGTAGGATTCCGTATCATTGAACTCATACAGGATGATTTCTTGTCCTGCTCTGGCCATGTCATAGAGGCTGTTTCCCACCACGCTGTTGAACAACTCGCCATACCCAACCAGGAAAGAACTGCTGGCCATCCCGTCGGGGACGATGGCATAGACAACGCGGTCCTCCTCGCGCAGACAGGCCAGGACCGTGTCATCGTCAGGGTTGACGCCGATGCCACTGTATTTGTGCATCATCTTGTACTCTTTGCCGTTGATGACGGTGTCCCCCTTGAGTTCCAGCGTAAAGAACGTCTGACCGGGCTGGAAACCCATGTAATCGTTATCCCAATAATGCACGAAATAGCAGACCCACTGCACGCCTTCGCGCACGAATGGCGTGTAATCAGCCTCCTGGGCCATGTTTTGGCCGATGCCCAACAGAGCAAAAGCCATCATTAATATTATCTTCTTCATAAGTCTTTATAAGTTATATCGTTGTTAATTAATGATTTATTTATAAGTTGTCCTTTTTACAGCAAATCTGGCACCAAGTTCAACCTTAAATCCTCCTGCCAAAGTCACTTCTCCTGATGCCTCAATTTCATATTCAGCGCCATTTTTCACTGTGACGCCCCCGTTAGTGCGTCCACTGTCCACCGCTCTACCAGCTGTCACGTCGGTTGCAAAAACATACTGAGACTGCTCAAGATCGGTGTTCTGCAGCACAAGAGGGGCAATGTAAGGTATGAAATTATGCTTATTCAACATGATGGTGCTATTTGGAGAGACATCTGTGAGTGTCACATTTGATGTAGATACCTCACATTGACCTGTCTTGCCGTCATTGCTATGATAGGAGATAATTGTTCTAGGCACTGTGATGCCGTTTATTGTCACAGTGTTGTCTGTTCTGGAAACCGTGATACCGGAGTATTCCTGTGGTATGGCAGTCCAAACTCCAAGAGTAGGGTCTCCTAATAGATTTCCTGAGGCAATAACGGCAATATGTTCATCAATATCTAAACTGAGTTTTGCATCGTTTAGAGCTATTCCCAAAGGAGATCCGTTCATCATGTTACTAAAGAAGAAATCCCCAAATGTGGAAGCAAAGTAATCAAAGTGATAGTAATCTCTGCCCGTCATACCCATAAATGCTGGACCACCATAATCTTTTCCCATCGTGAATGATTCACCGTAGTTTAATCCATTTCCATAACCAGCGATTGTCACGTAAGGCATGGTCACACCCATTGGAGAAACGTAAACCATTGGATAATCCCTGTTGTTCATAAGATTCAGGCCATTACCAGTTTCGATGTCAGTTACATTCGGCGCAACTTTTACCGTGTCAATTGCCCAAATATAATGAGTGGTAATATTCTGATACTCATCTGATTTTTCATAGATTTTCACACCAGAAGGGAAGCCATCATGGAATGTGTTTACAATCCCGTAATGGTTTGAGTCAATCATGCCAATCACGTCACTTCCAGTATGTTCTCCCGAATTTGCAAAATATCCTAATGACGTTACGTTAAAGTTTGAATTCCAGCGATCCGATGTTCCTAGAGAATAAATCTCACTTTCTATTGACAAGCCTCTGGTGAGGTATGAGTAATCGCCATTGCCGGGATTCAATTTATATCTAAGCAATTTGTCCGTGTAGTTGTCAAATTGAATAGATGTCGTTCCGAGAAGTCTGCCCACAGTAATTTCATATTCGGTGCTAGCATAACAAAGCCAGTCGGTATCGAACTCTCCAAAATACAGGTCCGCATACCCTCCTTCTTTCGTCCTGTATGGAACACCAGCACCTGCAAGCAACACATATTTCAAGCCACGAGTTAAATAATGCTTGCGTAAATATTGGCGTAATTTGCCTGCATCATCACAAAACGAAAGGAGTTGATCGGCCCCTTGATAGCATGAATCTCCTGGTTGTGCGATAGGATCGTTGACTGCATCATTCACCTTGACCATCTTAACCCGATAGCCCTCTTGCATCTTGAGTGCTGCAAGGCGGCGCAAGGGACGCAATGATGCGTCAGTTGCAATAATCATGTAGGTGTCCGGATTCTCAACCGTATCAAGAGGCTCGGGATAGACATTGAATTGCGCCCGTATCTTTGGGGATGAAAGGGGCACTGCATTTGCAGCCACATCATCCGGATTGACTACAACGCCGCGGGTGATGTCGCGACCTTCCTCTCTCAAGCTGGCTCCTTTCCTCACGAGTGGATACATATTCGGAGTGTCGCTCAATTCGTAAGTCAGCGTCAATTGGACATTTCTGGCAAGGCTCAAGGTGAGCAGTCCGGAACTGCCTGGCAAATTGTAACATGTCAATGGCATGACAGCAACAGTCACGACATGGTTCTCACCCACCAGCATGCCTTCGTTAACAACCCATGCAACAACTGACGGATAATTGTTTCCCGAGTAACACTCGCTATTAGGAGGAGTCACCCCGTTACCAGACGACGCCTGTCGGGGATATATAGGATAATTCAATAATTGGTCATAACAATTCATCAAAGTAGCTCCTACACTGAAATTGACAGCATTGTAAGGCACCGAGAATTTGAGGTATTCAATGGGGAGCCATGGAGTGCCAGGCTCGCCACTGTTGAACAGGCCGTCATAACTGACGGTAGAATAGGTCGCGCCACCTAATGTGGTCGTACTTACCGTTAGGTCGTCTTTGTTATATGTGGCAGTGTGAGTGATGACACCTCCCCACAGATTTTGGGAAAATGCCAGCACAGTTGCAGCCAATAGCATGAATGTCAGAATTTTGCGTTTCATGGCAGGGTGTCTTTACTTGGTGAGTATCATCTGCTTGCTGTCAACTAGGGCACCGTCGGCAACCAAGGCATAGAGATACATGCCGGCCTTAAGGTCACGGGCGGTGACGGTAACCTGACTTTCGCCGCGGCCCTGTGCGGGGATGCACTTAAGTTGGGCACCCTGCATGTCATAGATATAGATGTCGGCCTTGGCCACGTTCTGGGGCAGGCTGTAGCGGATCACCGTCTCGCTGCTCCACGGGTTGGGGGCGTTCTGGTAGAGTTTGGCGGCACCGAGGCTGGCCTCTAACTCACTTTGTGAAGCTTGGTGTGGTGCGCCCATTAGTGGGGTTTCCTCATCGCTTTTTTCTGCAGTAAGCTCTTCAACTTTGGCTTTCAACTCATTGATGGATTGTACCAAAATGGGAATCAGTCCGATATAATCGACATACATGTATCCCGTATTGTCTGTATGTACCAGTTCCGGGAAGACTTCTTTTACGTTCTGTGCAAGGAAGCCGAAGCGCTCGCTGCCATTTTCATTCTCAGCACAGAACTTATCATAGGCCTCTTTGTCCCGCTGGGCTTTCTCTGTGAGGGCATCAATGGATGCTACGGCTTCCCTGCTTTTGGCCAAATCATTCTTGAGCGTGTAGGATACCGCTTCCAGGTTGTCCAATGAGGATAGGACATCGGTTATCGGTTCAACGTTCTCCTTGAAGCGCTCATCAGATTGGACAAATACACCACTGGTGTGCACATCTTTCTTGAATCCTACATAATTGCCCTTTACGTAAGGATCATAGTACATCACTGTGTCGGCAGAGGCGGAATTGGCAGTCAGGTAAGTACCATCCTTGCCATGCAGCCACAGTTTGTCACAGTCTGTATAACCTAGCTCGCCTACAAGAACATTATAAGTATTATACAGATAAGTGTCGCCGAAGGTCAAGTGGCCTCCTGCGGCCTGATTGCCGTAGCGTCCGTAGATTCTCAAGACAGTAACAGTATCCAGCCAGTTGAGAACCTGCGGATTAAGGTTAGGGTTTTGGTAATTAAAGGGATCTACACCAAGCTCAGCATTACCATTGTTATGGATGATGAGCTGAGCGCTCACGGGGCTGGCACTTGCCAGCAGGCAGAGTACTGCCAGAATTAAAAACTTCTTCATAATTTCTGATATTGTTATGTTAGTAATGTGAATTGTTTTTGTTGAAAAATCCCGATTTCATCGAAGGATTTCGGCAATGGAATCGGGTAAAAAGGTGTTTTAGTAGGTGGTAAAAGTACCCTCGTAGACATCGCCTAAAGGCGACGTGATGGTGATGATGTGTGAGCCTGCTGCAAGCGAAGACACATCAAAGGTGTCATATGTTCCGTTGACAAGGGTGTAGAGTTCGTAATACCCATTGATAGCGGAAGTAATCTCCACTTCATAGTAACTCACAAGGTTATCTCCTTGAATAATAATCTCTTGTGTTTCATTGTCATAAAATACCCTAAGTGAGACATTGCTCCTGTTGTCTCCGGATCCGCCATTGGTTAAAACAATTTCATCTGGATCAGCATAACAAAACAAACACAGTGAGGCAAAAAGCAAAAACAGAATCTTTTTCATTGTGGTAAGAATAATTGAAAATTAAACAATGCTATGCAAAGTTATTGAGTGAATACACCACAGCAAAAGAAGACATAAAAAACTTCAAAAAAAAATTTTACAGATATTAATTTACTGATTACCAAGCTGCTATATTCAAAAGACAAGGAGCTGATGGCCAGGGCTATTCCATTAGTGTGCAGCTAGTTGTCTGATAGACACAAGGTTATTCGGTAGCTGATGTGGCTGCCGAAAACAATAGTTCTGTATAAATGGAGCTCTTTTTACAGGGTGTTTTTCGACTTTGATGGCTTTTTCATGGCATTCTCTAGATAATCTTGCAGGGGTACCCTTAGTCGCAGTTTTGCGGCAATATCATTTCTCTTTTGACTAATATACTTGGGTGTGTAACCTAAGACAATAGCAATTTCTATATAGTTGAAACCACAGCAACACAGTTGTATAAATTTAAGGTCGGCATCAGAAATTTTGGGATTTTGAGCCAATTGAGAGATGATTCCGTGATAATTCTGATCAAGGTGAGACCTTAATGCTTGCCAGAAGTCTTCACTGGCAGCCATATTACCGATTCCCTCTTTTACGCGTTTTCTGATAACCGAAGGAGAATCATGCTCGCTTGAATCGATTGTCGTCTGCATAAAAGAAACTATCTTTTCAATAAACAGGCTAATCGCACCATTTTGAGGTTTTATTTGTTCTAACAATTCCTCATGCGTGCTAATGTTTGTATGTTGCAGTTCATTAATGATGGCTTTGACACGCTGTAAACGGCGGTAATAGAAAAAAGCAAATGCACCGAATGTTATGATTGCAAAAGCGATTAAGCTGGCAACTAATCCATGTAGGCCATTGATGGTATGTATGCGTCGTTCAACTTGTGTAAAGTTACCAGTATTCTCAATCTGTTGGATAAGATACTTTTGTTTGTTGTTTAATAGGGAATCTGTCAGTTGATGTGCAAGCTTGTCATAATGATTGCTTTGGGCTGTATCCCCTTCAATTCGGTAAATTCTAGAAAGAGTCAAGTATTTTCTAGTGCGTATTTGCCCTTGGTTATTGATGTTAGCATTTTCATTCACATATTTCAGATAAGATCTGGCCGAGTCGGGCATTCCACTCTTGGCATAGATGTCAGCGAAATCCAGTAAAAGGTCCTCTGTGATATACCGACGATAATCATTCAAGCAATGGAATGCGATTCTTTTAGCCACTGATAACGAATCGCCTTGATAATACAACTGTCGGCATAGCATTTCCTGGCTTTTGTAGTATTTGGCGCTGTCGTTTAGTTCAATGGCAAGCTGGCTGGCTTGTTCCAATAGCTTTTCGGGTTCTCCAATACGTGTGATTCCGCTACATGCTCCCATGTTTAAAAGGCAATCAAATTGCAAGCGCTTGTTGCCTGTCAGTTTATAATACTGTAATGCTTGCTCGAACTTGTCATAGCAAATCTGCCGGTCGGCGTAATATAGTCGGTAAAGGTCTGCGATTCGGGTGTTGATTTGTCCGAGGTTGGGATAGTCTTTGGGGTCGGCGGTAGCCTCGGCGGTCTTGTAGTAATACATGGCGCTGTCCACGTGGTCCAGTTCTTCCATGACGGCACCCTTGTAGAGGTAGGCGCGGGTGAGTTTCTCGCTGTCGTCGTTGTGGTGGCAGTAGTAGTCCATGGCGCGGGTAATGGCGCTGTCGTCGCTGGCTGTGATGTCGGCATAGCACTTGTAGCGCGCCTGCGTCATAAGAAGGGCATAGTAGGCTCGGTCACCTTCGCCCGTGAGGCTGTCGATGGCTGTGAGTGTGGCCAGGGCGCTGTCGGGGTCTGTCCACATCAGGCTATCGGCCGCCACGAGCCGCGCGTCATAGCGGTGCACACCGCCACAGCCCGTGACCAGGGTCACGAGCACTGCCATGACGGCGATATGGACGAGTCGTTTCATGAGTTCTGCTGAAGGTTGGCCTTCAAGAGTATAAACGGAATCAGTATGTGGTTTATTGTGTGTAAAACGATGGCGGCCGCCCGTGATAGGGTGACCGCCATCGTGTTGATGGTGTGGGGATTATTCCTCGTCACCGCCTTCGGCCTCGGCACTGGTGGTGAAGACGTTCTGCCCGTTGTCATCATCCTCTACAACCTCGATGAGGGTCTCTACGTCGGGGCGCAGGAAACAATGGACTTTTTACTCTCCATATAGAGGGTAGAGAATGATTTGCTAATTTGAGAAGCATTAAAACTGTTTAATTGGGTTTAATGAAGTTGAAGTAGTTGAGGTGTTTGAAGTGGTCTTGGGTGGGAAAAGTGAGAAATGGGGAGGAAATGTGTGGGGAAAAGAATGATTTTTTGCAAGAAACCTTGCAGATGTGGGGAAAATGTGGGGAAAACCGGAAAATAGAAAATCGCTAAAGTCTTTAATTTCAAGGCTTTAGCGATTATTTTCGAGTCAAACTCGTACCCAGAGCCGGGGTCGAACCGGCACGGGTGTTACCCCATTGGTGTTTGAGACCAACGCGTCTACCGATTCCGCCATCTGGGCGTCAGAGCGGGTGCAAAGGTAAGTCAATTTTTTGAATTGGCGGCAAAAAAACGGACATTTTTTGTCAAAATGCGATTTTTTGGGGCGTTGAGGGCTGCTGTAGAGACTGGTTATAGTAAATTTGCGGCCAATAATTGACATTGATAACGATGGATGAGAATCGGACTGATATGGAAAATCCGTTCGCGCGGACTGAGTTGATGCTGGGCGCGAAGGCGATGGAGCGGCTGGCCCAGAGCCGTGTGGCGGTGTTCGGCATTGGCGGCGTGGGCGGCTATGTGGTCGAGGCGCTGGCCCGCAGTGGGGTGGGGGCACTGGACCTGATTGATGATGACACGGTGAGCGTGTCGAACATCAACCGCCAGATTTTTGCCCTTCACAGCACGATTGGACGGGCCAAGGTGGACGTGGCTGCCGAACGCGTGCGCGACATCAATCCGCAGTGCAAGGTGACGACCCACAGGATGTTCTATTTGCCCGAAAACGCCGATGAAATCGACCTTTCTTGCTTTGATTACGTGGTCGATAGCCTGGACACGATAACGGCTAAGATGGAGATTGCGCGGCGCTGCCTGCGACTGGGCGTGACGCACATCTGCTCGATGGGCGCGGCCTACAAGATGGACCCGATGGCCTTCAGGGTGGCGGATTTTGACGCGACGCGCATCGATCCGCTGGCCCGCATGCTGCGCAAACTGCTGCACCGCGAGGGCATCCATCACTTCAAGTGCGTCTATAGCGAGGAGGAACCGCACTGGAATCCCGATGTGCCGGTCTATGTCGATGGAAAAAAACAGCCGGGCAGCAACGCATTCGTTCCTGCCGCGGCCGGTCTGTTGATCGCTCGTGAAGTGATTGTGGACCTCACACGCGATGTCTCTGTTATTTCTTCTTAGATTTCTTTTTGCCTGAGGAACTGCCAGACTTGCTCGAGGAGCTTGACTTGCTGGAGGACTTGCTGGCAGAACTGCTCTTGCCGCTCTTGCCGCTGCCCTTGCTGCTCTTCTTGTCGCTCTTGCTGCCCTTTTTGCTCTCACTGGCGGCCTTGCGGGCTTCTTCTTTGGTGGGAATCTTGATTTTCTCGCCAGCCTTGATCTTGTTGCCGTTCTCGATGCCGTTGGCGCGCTCGAGGTCCTTGACTGAAACGCCTGTCTTTTCGGCGATTTTGGTCAGCGATTCACCCTTCTGGACAGTGACTTCGCTAGGCTGTTTGGGCTTAGAGTGCTTGCCGCTCTTGGATCTCTTGGAACTGCGCTCGGCGGTTTCGTTGCGCCTAGACTTGTGGTTGCTCTCCTTCTCGGCATACTTGGCATTGCGTGAGCGCCAGCTGCTGGAGTTGGCCTTTGATGCCTGGCGGCGCGTGGTTTGATCGTCGTCCCTGGCCGATGATTTCTTGGAGGTGGCTTTGGTGACGGGCTCGCTGTCGGCCTTGGCGGTATAGGAACGTTTGTACGGCTCTTTTTCGGCCGCTTTGCGCTGGATGTCCTTTACCTCGTCAAACTGTTCCTGCTCGCTCTCGGCGACCTGCTCGTTCATGGCCAGGTCGTCGTTGCTGGTGTTTGAGCTGGTCTCGATGATGCCGGTGTCCTCGTTGTTATCGGCGCTGGCGATGTTGTGGCTGCTGGGGGCTTTCACCTTGAGGTTGTCGCCGCGGCGCACGCGCTCGCTGCTCATGTTGTTCATGGCCATCAGCTCGTTGGTGGTCATGCCGTATTTGGCCGCGATGGTCGAGACGGTCTCGCCGCGTCCCACTTTGTGGGTAATGGTGCGCACGTCGCCGTTTGATGTGCGTCCCGAGAGGTATTCCTCGGCCGTGGCGGTTTCGCCGCCGGGCTCAACCACCTCACGGTGGGCATACAGGTCATCACGGTAGCTGTCGATGCTGTCCTCGCTCATGATGAAGCTGTAGATCTGCTGTGACGGCAGCACCAGGGTGTACGGGTGGTTGTCGCCGGGAATGACGTCGGCCCGGTATTGCGGATTGAAGGTGCGGATTTCCTCGATGGGCATATTCAACACACTGGCAATCTGGGCGAAGTGGATGCGGCGGTTCACGCTGACGGTGTCGGTGATGAGCGGCTTGCGCGCCAGCGATGGACTGATGTTGTGCTGCTTGTAGTAGGTCATCGCATAGTTGGCGGCGATGAAGGCAGGCACGTAGCCGCGGGTCTCGCGGGGCAGATATTCGTAGATGTCCCAAAAGTCGCCCGTGCCGCCGTTGCGATGGAGCGCCTTGTTGACGTTGCCGGGACCGCAGTTGTAGGCGGCGATGGCCAGCGACCAGTCGTTATAGATCTGGTACAGGTTCTTGAGGTACTTGGCGGCCATGGCGCTGGAGCGGTAAGGATCGCGGCGCTCGTCCACGAGCGAGTTGATTTCCAGCCCCAGTCCCTTGCCGGTACCAATCATGAATTGCCACAGTCCGGCTGCTCCCACACGTGACACCGCATTGGGGTCGAGAGCGCTCTCGACGATGGGCAAGTACTTGAGTTCGAGCGGCAAACCCTCTTTCTCCAGTGCCTGCTCAAAGATGGGCATGTAGTACAGGCTCATGCCCAGCATTTCCTCGACGAGCGTGCGGCTGCGATAGACGTATCGCTCGATGTGCTTGCGCACAATCTGGTTATAGGGCATCTCGATGACCGAGGGAATGGCGGCTAGCCTGCGGATGTAGGTCTCCTCGCTCACCTCGCCGTGAGACTTGTTTTCCACGTCGGCATCAAGCACGGTATAGTTCTGCAGATACCAGTTGGTCATCATCTTGTGCACATCGGTGTCAAAGCTCTCGGGAAAGACGATGTCGTCGTCGGTAATCGAGTTCTTTAACGAGAGGATGTTGTTTTTCTCGCGCGGTGCCGCCAGCAATGTCGTTGCTGCCAGCAGCGTCAGGAGAAACCATGTGAGAAGTCGTTGTCTTGTCATATATTGTCGTTTGTTGTTTAATTCAAGTCATTGATTCAGAAACTGATGGCGCATTGCAGTCCCAACGAAGGCAGGCGTCCGCCCGGCACCCTGCTGTCGATGGCTGCGGGAGCCACGTCCAGGGTGAGGTCGGGAGAGATGTCGAAGTGGGCCAGCGAGGCGTCCACATAGGCGTCCACGATGTTGATCAAGTACACGCCCACCATGGCGATGACGCAGATTTCGCGGTATCGCCGGTAGTAGTCGCGTTTGTTCTTCATCACCTTTTGCAGCCAGGCCACATCCAGGTCGCTCTCCTTGACCGTTGGCGGGAAAAAGTCCATGTAGCTGCGCGTGTCGGGGTCATCGTCCATGACGTCGCGGTAACCCTTGGAATAGTCCTTGTACATGCGGTTGTTCCATGACGCGCCATAAGTCAGTCCCACAAAGGCGCCCACCACGATGGGCAGTTTCCAGTAGCGGCGGTTGTAAATCTGGCCCAAACCGGGGCACAGGGCCGACAGCCAGAGCGCCCGTTGAGGGTCTGGATTGAAGATGCGCACGTTGCCCATCACCGGCGACGCAGTGGTGTCGGTGAGGATTTCCACGCCCTCGATGCCCCTGATGGAGTCCAGCGAAGCAAAGGTGATGGTGTCGCCCGAGGCATTCACCACGCGCACCCGCTTGCTGTCGTCAAGGCGGCTCGTGTCGCTAAGCATCACCGGCCTTCGCTCCATGTGGCGTCCAGTGGTGGTGGCGGTGCTGTCATCCGGAGTTACCGTCGGCAGGATGACCTGTGCGGCTACACCTTGCCACAGCAGCCACATCACCATGGCGGTGACAAGCCGATGCCAGCATGAGCGATATGTCTTGAATCCCTTCACCTGGTCAGTTTTGTTCAAGCGTTTTTCAGACTGTCAAAAATGCTGATGATTTTCTCGAGCTGGGCCTCGTTGGCAAAGGGGAAGGTGATTTTGCCTTTTCCCGAGGGGTCGCAGCTGAACTTCACGGGCACGCCGAAGGCTGATGCCAGGTGCTTCTGCAGTATCGCATAGTCCTTGGCATTCACCGTTTTGGCATTGCCTTCCTGCTTGGCGCGCTCGTCGTTGGCGGCCATTTGCATCTGCTTGGCGCGCTGTTCCACTTGACGCACCGACAGGCCCTTCTTGATGGTCTCGTTATACAGCTTGAGCTGCAGCTTGGGGTCATCGAGCGAGAGCAGTGCCCTAGCATGGCCCATGTCCAGCGTGTGGTCATGCAGTCCCAGTTGCACCTCGGCGGGCAGTTTGAGCAGACGCAGGAAGTTGGCGATGGTGGCGCGTTTCTTGCCGATGCGCTCGCTCAGCCGTTCCTGGGTGAGGTTGTACTGGTCGATGAGTTTCCTGAAGGTCAGCGCGATTTCGATGGCGTTCAAGTCCTCGCGCTGGATGTTCTCGATAAGCGCCATCTCGGTCACCTCGCTGTCGTTAGCCGTTCTGATGTAGGCCGGAACAGAGTTCAGCCCGGCCAGCAGCGATGCGCGGTAACGACGTTCACCCGAGATGATCTGGTAGGTGTTGTCGCCCATGCTGCGCAGGGTCAGTGGCTGGATGATGCCCAGCTCGCGGATGCTTGTTGCCAACTCTTCAAGTGCCTCCTCGTCAAAGACTTGACGGGGCTGCTCGGGGTTGGGCATGATCTGGTTGATGGGTATCTGGTTGATGGCCGAGGAGCCTTCGGTCTGGATGACATCCATGTCGATGAGTGCGTCGAGACCGCGCTTGAGTGCTTTACCTTTCATTATATCATTGTATTTTTGGTTGAGTTGATAGCAGGGTTATTTGTTGCGTGAGATGATTTCGTGGGCCAGCTGGATGTGGCTCGTGGCGCCGCGGCAGTTGGGGTCATACTGCGTCACGGGCATGCCGTGGCTGGGCGCCTCGCTGATGCGGGTGTTGCGCGGGATGACCGTGTTGAAGACCATGTTGCCGAAGTGGCTCTTCAGCTCCTCATAAATCTCGTTGGCGAGCCTGAGACGGGCGTCATACATGGTGAGCAGGAAGCCCTCGATGCGCAGGCCGGCATTGAGCTTGGCCTTGATGATGCGGATGGTGTTGAGCAGCTTGCTGATGCCCTCCAGTGCGAAATACTCGGCCTGGACCGGAATAATGACGCTGTTGGCCGCGGTCAAGGCGTTGACCGTGATCAGGCCCAGCGAGGGGCTGCAGTCGATAATGATGTAGTCATAGTCGTCCTGGACCAGTTTCAAGGCCTTGCCCAGCACGCGTTCACGTCCTTGTTTTTCAACGAGTTCCAGTTCTGCTCCCACCAGGTCGATGCGTGAGCCCAGCAGCTTGAGCCCCTCGACGTTGGTCTCGATGATCGCGCTGCGCATGGGGTAGTCGTCCACCAGGCATTCATAGATGGTCGATGACATGTCCTTGGGCTCAATGCCCAGGCCCGATGTGGCGTTGGCCTGCGGATCGGCGTCAATGAGCAGGACGCGCTGGCCGCTGGCGGCTAATGCTGCCGACAGGTTGATGGCGGTAGTGGTTTTGCCCACGCCGCCCTTTTGGTTAGCTATTGCTATTATCTTTCCCATGAGTAGGTGTTGTAGTCTATTATTATCATAAATGAACATCGGCTGCGCCTCATCCATTGAAGTAAACCTCATGGCTTTCGGCTTGGGCGATGTTTTCATAACATCGACTGCGCCTCATCCATTGAAGTAAACTTCATGGCTTTCGGCTTGGGCGATGTTTTAATAACATCGGCTGCGCCTCATCCATCGAAGCAAACTTCATGGCTTTCAGCTTGGGCGATGTTTCACGGGTACAAAGGAACAATAATTTACTCAAAAAAGCGCTAAAAACTCCGTTAAAATCGGTGAATTGTTTAAAACTTAACATAAATGTTAATAAAACGTGGAACATTCGATTTTTTACCATTGGGACCCTTTAATGCGAGTCTCTTCGTGTAGCAGCGTGAATATGAATCTCATGGCTAAAAGATACTAAATAGTTTATTAGGGCAACATTTAACCATGATTTAAGCCAATATTATGAAAAAATGGATTAAATTTGCAGGCTGCTTGCATGTGAAGGAGAAATGGCCCGATCAGGAGCAAGACGGCTCATGATGTAAAATTTGCTGAAATAATTGGCCTAGAAACCAAATTAAACAAACATAGAATAGATGAAAAAAATAACTTCTTTACTGATGCTGGCGGCGTTGATGTGCTTCAGTGCTGCAGCAAGTCCTGCCCACCGCGGTTCAGTGCAGATGCCGCAGCCCGACGGCTCGATGTTGTCGGTTTGCCTCGTGGGCGATGAATTCTATCATTTCAATACCACTGCCGATGGCTACACCATCATGCTGAACGATGCTGGGGCTTACGTGTATGCCCAGCGTGACGGCATGTCGCTCGAGCCGACCAGCCTGCTTGCCCATGATGCAGGCAGCCGCAGTGCCGACGAGCAGGAGTTCCTGGCCACCGTTCCCAAGCGTCTGGTCGATGAAACAGCTGTCGCCCAGGGACATGTGCGCCGTGCAAAACGCAATGTCGACTTGTCGAACTTTGATTTCGAGAACTTCCGTGGTCTGGTGATCCTGATTGATTTTTCCAATCAGCAGTTTGCCTGCGATGACCCCAAGGAGTTCTATACCCAGATGTTCAGCAGCGAGGGCTTTACGGGTTACCATGACCCCATCACCAATCGTGATGTGAGCTGCCCCGGTAGTGTTCATGATTACTTCAACGACCAGTCTAATGGTGCGTTTCATCCGCCCTTTGATGTCTTTGGCCCCTATCGCGCCACCTATGGCTCCAACAACACCCCGGCACGTTCCAACCAGTGCCAGAGTTTGGCAACCACGATCTTCACCAACGCGTTGAAGGCTGCTAACGAAGTGGTTGATTTTACCAACTATGACAACAACAATGACGGAAAGATCGATATGGTTTACTTCCTCGTGGCCGGCTATTCGTCAAGCTTCTCGGGAAATAACCAGGGTTACCTGTGGCCTCACTCTTCTAACCTAAGTTACCTCAACCGTTTCTACGACAATAAGAAAATCGACCGTTATGCCTGCTCGACCGAGTTGTACGGCTTTGAGTCATCACCCAACACGATCACTGTCGAGGGTATCGGTACCGTAGCCCATGAGTTCTCCCATGTGCTGGGATTGCCCGACTTCTATGATACTGACTATGCCGATAGCGGTGGCGAGAGCCACCATCCTGGCGGATGGGACATTATGGCCGATGGCGGTGACTACAACTATGGCCGCAGCCCTGTGGGTTACTCCTTGTATGAGCGTTACACGCTGGGATGGGCTAATCCGCAGACCATCACTGAGTCAGGTTCTTACTCCCTCAGGCCCGTGAACACGTCGCGTGAGGGCTATATCCTGCGCACTCCGGTCGACAACGAGTTCTTCACCATCGAGAACCGCCAAAAGACCGGTTGGGATGCTTATCTGCCCGGCCATGGCATGCTGGTGTTCCGCGTGGACAGCACCAACACGAACATTTGGAACAACAACAAGGTGAATTGCAACCCCGACCACAACTATTTCGAGTTGCTGCGTGCCGGTAACACCAGTTCGGGCGACCTGATGAGTGACCCCTTCCCCGGCACTAAGGGTAATGTCATGCTTACCAATGACACGGAACCCAGCCTGCTCACGTGGGACGGTTATGAGAATGAGTTTAATATATTGGCCATCAGCGAGGTGGATAACATCATCACGTTCAATGTGATGAGGGAAAACGAAATTACTGCCCTGGTCGAGGATTTTGAAACCATGCCGGTTTCAACAGGTACTACCGACCAGAACGTTGAAGGCCGCTTTGCCTCCTGGAGTTTCAACAAGGCTGGCGTGCGTGCTCCCGGTGAGGGCCGTGCCATTGGCGAGCACAGTGTGCTGACGAAGAGGCCGAGTGTGTTCTATAGCACCACACCGGTGTACTACAACATCTACATGGCATCGTTGACCGTGTTCAACATGTCATCGACCGATGCCAAGTACTCTCTGGAATACAGTGTGGAGAACGATGCTGACGGTAACCCCGTTTGGGTAATAGCCCCGAGTTCCAAGGCCCCCGATGCCGCCGAGGCTCCCGGCAAGGACCAAAGCACCCTGTACTGGATGCTGAATCTGGACAACACGCAACCGGCATGTTTCCGCATCTACCAGCGCTCGGGCAACCAGAATGTGGCCAATTATGTCGACAATCTGACCTTCTATTACACGGGTGAGGCTGGCGGTCCTGCTGACCACAAGAAGGGCGACGTGAACCGTGATGACGAGGTGAACATTGCCGACGTCAATGCCATCATTGACATCATCCTGGGCAATAACAATAACCCGGATATTATCCAGTATGCCGACGTGAACGGTGATGGCGAGGTAAACATTGCTGATGTCAATCTCGTCATCGGCATAATTTTGAACGATTAAAAATATTTATGAATACGAATTCTAGTATTATTAGTGAAGCTATGAGGAAATACCTTTTGTCATTCGTCTTGGGACTGTTCTGCCTTGCTGTGCAGGCAATTCCAGCCGACCGCACCCCCATTCAGGTAACCCAACCTGACGGAACCACGCTGACCATCACCTTGCATGGTGACGAATTCTTCCATTTTACCACCACGGTCGACGGTTATACCGTCCTGAAGAATTCGGCAGGCTTTTATACCTATGCCCGCCTCGACGGCGACCGCCTGGTGGCCGGTGACCGCATCGCCCGCGACCCGTCGCGCCGCTCGGCAGCCGACAATGCTGCTCTGACAGCGGTTCCCAAAGGGTTGACCGACCGTCAACAGGTGAGACAAGGTAACCAGAGGCTGGGCAACCGCAACAGTGCGATGAGGCGTGTGGGTGCCGACGGATTGATGGATTATGACAACTTCCGCGGCCTGATCATCCTGATCAACTATACGGACAAGAAGTTCTCGATGAACGAGCCCAACTCGTTCTACGACGATATGGTCAACACCCATGATTACACCGGTTATACCCAGAACAACCGCCCCGTGCGCATGACGGGTAGTGTCCGCGACTATTTCTACGATAATTCCAACCACATCTTTGACCCGCATTTTGATATTGTCGGACCTATTGATGTGCCTTATTCGTGCCGCTATCCCCAAGGTTCGGACCATGCTGATGTAGTCTTCAATGCCGCTCTGGCTGCCGTTGACGGCGATATTGACTTCAATGATTATGATACCGACGGTGACGGCTATGTGGACATGGTATTCTTTCTGGTTGCAGGCTTCTCGGCCAACTATGGAGGCAACGACGGGAACTATCTGTGGCCTCACATGTATTACCTGTATTGGTCGCCCAGCCTCGATGGCGTGAACTTCGGCTTATATGCCTGCTCCACCGAGATTGCCGGTTGGGAAAACTATTATTCTAGCATCAATGGCATTGGCACCTTCTGCCACGAGTTTGGCCATGTACTGGGTCTGCCCGACCTCTATGATACTGACTATGAGGGCAGCGGTGGCGAGAGCCGCAATCCTGGCGAGTGGTCCATCATGGCTGGCGGCAGCGGTAACAACTATGGGCGCAATCCTGTGGGATATAGCCTGTATGAGCGTTACGCTTTGGGATTTATGACCCCCACTGTGATTGATACCGTAGGCGAATACCAGCTGCAGCCCATCGACGAGAGCAATACGGGATTTCGCTTGAACACCCCCAACCGCGATGAGTTCTTCCTCATCGAGAACCGTCAGCCGGGCAAGTGGGACCAGTTCCTCCCCGGCCATGGCATGATGGTGGCGCGCGTGGACTCCAGCAATGTGAATGTCTGGTGGCAGAATACAGTGAACTGTAACCCCAACCACATGTATTATGAGCTCTTGAGAGCCAATTACAGGGGCCAGGACTCTGATTCAGATCCCTTCCCCGGACGCTCGCGTGTGACATCGATCACTAACTTCACCACCCCCAACCTCATGACGTGGAACAAGTCTTTCAACGATTTCATCATCGAGGATATCGCCGAGGACGGAAATGTCATTTCGTTCTCGCTGAAGGAATTCACCGCGCAAAACATGATCGAGGACTTTGAGGCCATGGAGTTGACGACCGAAGAGAGTACCAAGGACATTCCTGGCGTTTACTGTAATTGGGACTTGACCAAGTGCTCGATCGCTGCACCGGGCGAGGGCAAGTGCAATGGCCAGCAGGCTGTGGCGATGAAGAGGCCCAGCATGATTGCTACCTCGGCACCATTGACCATTGCCCCCTATGCCATGCGCTTTAGCGCCTATAATCCCACGACTTCATCGGCCAGCTTCAGGCTCACCTATTCATTGGATAAGGGTGAGACCTGGGAAGAACCGCTGACGAGCACGCTGCAGGTTGAGGCAAAATCATCGGGCTCCATCACGATTGCTTTACCCACCACGGCACCCATCATGCTGCGAATCAACCAGACGGTGGGTAGCCCCAGGGCATACTGCTATCTTGATGACATCCAGATGTATTACGACGACGTGTGGGGCCCTGAGGAAATTGTGGGTGACGTGAACGGTGACGGCGAGGTGAACATTGCCGACGTGAATGCCGTGATTGACTTCATCCTGAGCGGGTCTAATGACCCGAAGGGTGACGTGAACCGCGACGGCGAGGTGAACATTGCCGATGTGAATATGATTATCGACCTGATAATCAATGAATAATTGATCTTGCTTAACTAGTTTTAATATCATTATATTATTAATCGATTAACACTTTAGGCTATGAAAAAAACTCTATTGCTCATTGCAATGGGGATGGTGTGTATGTTTGCACATGCGACCCCTGCAGATCCGACTCCCGCTAAGGTGACACAACCTGATGGAACAACGGTTACCGTGCAGCTCCACGGTGACGAGTTCTTTAACTACTTGACGACCCTCGATGGTTACACCGTGGTCAAGAATAAGGCAGGTTATTACACCTATGCCCGTCTCGACGGTAACCAACTGGTTGCAAGTGACCGCATCGCGCGCGACAACCGCACCGCTGCCGATAAAGCCTATCTCGCTGGCGTATCCAAGGGTCTGACCAGCAAGGACCAGGTAGAGCGTGGTGCCAAGCTGCTCAACCAACGCAACAACTTGATACGCGGTATTGGTCATGGTGGTCACATGGACTACAGCAAGTTCCGTGGCTTGATCATCCTGATCAACTACACCGATAGAAAATTTGATGACTATGTTCCCTGGAACTACACGCCTATTGACTTTTACGAGGCAATGATCAATAGTCATGACTACATCGGTTACACGCTTCCCGCAGGCACTAAGATTGAGTGCATGGGCAGTGTGCGCGACTACTACTACGACAACTCGTTCCAGCAGTTTGACCCGCACTTCGACATTCTGGGTCCCGTGGACGTTCCCTTCGCCTGCACCGATGCCCACCAGTTCAATTGCGACTCCATCTTCTTTGCCGCTCTTCAGACCCTTGACCCTGATGTGGACTTCAGCCAGTATGACACCGATGAGGACGGCACTGCCGATATGGTGTTCTTCCTCGTTGCCGGTCATGGCTCGGACTACAGTGCCAACAACAGGGATTACCTGTGGCCCCACATGAAGAACTTCACCGAGTCGCCCGTGCTCGATGGTGTGAATTTCAAGCTCTATGCCTGCTCGACCAACATGACGGGTGAAGAGAATGAGTTCTATATCAATTATAATAATGTTGCTGGCATTGGCACCATCTGCCACGAGTTCAGCCATTGCTTGGGACTGCCCGACTTCTACGACGCCGATGGCGTTGGCAGCGGTGGTACCAACCTTACGCATCCCATGACCTGGTCCGTCATGGCCAGTGGTTTCAAGAACAACAACGGCCGCAACCCCGCAGGCTACAGCCTGTTTGAGCGCTATGCCCTTGGCTTTGCACAGCCCGTCCTCATCGAGGGCGAGGGTACCATCACTGTGCCTGCCCTTGAAAAGAGCAATACGGGTTACCGCATGAACACTGCCAACGAGGGTGAATACTTCATCATCGAGAACCGCCAGCGCTTTAAGTGGGACAAGAACCTTGCCGGCCCTGGCATGCTCATCTGGCGTGTCGATTCGACCAATGTCGAGGTATGGGAAAACAATCTGGTCAACTCCAATCCTAACCACATGTACTATGAGTTGCTCCGTGCCAAATTCAGTGGACTGAACGACAGTTATAATGATCCCTTCCCT
>JAEEGJ010007175.1_pt1 | contig 32320 bp, 24 predicted proteins | sample 8958761 | NCBI WGS metagenome assembly JAEEGJ01 (sample SAMN16246546, study PRJNA631951) | gut metagenome | biome: gut microbiome; feature: rumen; material: RS-attached | host: Bos | place: Iran: Karaj | collected 2018-10
TTCTTGACTGCTCGTTGTCGTTCATCCATACTATTATGTATTGCTGGTGCAAAAATAAGAAATATATCAGTAAAGGCAAAGCATTTCCTGTTTTTCTTCTCCTTTTATTTGGCAAGGTCAGTATAAGTTTGTACTTTTGCACGCTGAAAATAGAAAGTACAAAAATGAAATCAATTTTAAGAATATTATTACTATTGCTCTGCCTGATGATAGGAAGGGTAGGGTATGGGCAGGAAGTATGGGAACTGGTCACAGATTATGACAACTTGAGTACAACTGATACCTATGTTATTGCGGGAAATAGTATGTACAATTTGGATAAATGGTGGACTATGAAGAATGATGAGATAGCAAAAGATAATTTTCCTCAAACAGGTAGTTTGCTATCTATTTCTGGCAATAGAATCATCAGTACAGTTTCTATTCATGAAACTTGGAAAATAGAAAGAACAGAAGTTCAAGACTTATTTTATATAAAGTCAACTAAAGGTAATTATTATCTTCAACTTAGTACTTCAACAAAATGCAAAATAACTTCAAAACCGACAGGTGATAATATTTATAAAGCACAATGGAGGATACATTATGAAGACTCGTATGATGATGGCTCAACTATCTACACCTCGGTAGGCCTATTCAATAATGGTGCAACTCCAAGAAAAATCCTCTCGATTTATGAAGGTACTAACTCGATAGAATGGCATGCAGAGACACCACAAAACTATAAGTGGCAAGCGAATCAGGAGGTCGTCCTTTTCCGTAAAGTTACAGACGTCAATGCCTCTATTACCTCCGCCGAATACGCCACATTCAGTAGCCCTGATGCGTTAGATTTTTCTGCAGAAAGTGGACTGACGGTTTATACAGCATCGGTGAATGCAGATAAAATGGAGGTGACGTTGCACGAGGTGCCCAGTAAGAAAGTTCCTGCCAATACTGCTGTGATGCTACATGGTAGTCAAGGGTCTTACAAAGGAAGTATTGTCGCGTCGGCTGAAGACCTTGGAAGTAATGATCTAAAGGTCGCTAATAGTGACATGAATGGTGAAGCTGGCAATATCTATGTACTGAACATAGTGGAGGGAGTCGTAGGATTCTATAAACTCAAAGCAACAGGAACGCTGAAGGCAGGTAAGGCTTATATTGTAGTCCCCGGAGGGAGTGGCGCCCCTATGCTTTCTCTGCAAGATGGTGAGTTGACAGGGCTTTCTCCGGAGAAAAACGGTATGGAAGTAAACAAGTTAATATACTACACACTTGATGGGCAACGTGTGATGCATCCGTCAAAAGGAGTGTTTATTCAGAATGGGAAAAAAGTGGTGATTAAATAAAGTGGAAGTAATACGATGAAAAAAACTTATATAGTTCCGAAACAGTATTTATTGATTCTGACGAATAAGCAACAACTACTAAACGGTAGTAAAAAAATGCATATTGATAATTCTGAGGTTGACAGTGGCCTGGCTCCCGTCATGATACCTATTGACGAGCCGACAGATGAATAGGGAATCCCCTAAATAAAAATCGGGAAATTCCCTTTGGGGATTATTGAAATAATGCATATCTTTGCACCGTGAATAAATGAAGACGAAATACGATAACGAAAACGAATAGAATTATGAAAAAGAACATTCTGATATTGTTATTGGCTGTGCTGCTGTTGACCAGCTGTAACACTTATACGGGTGCTGGCGCTGTAACGGGCGGTTATTTCGGTTCTATGGTAGGCTCGATGATTGGCGGCATCTCTGACGGCCGTCGTGGCAGTAATGTCGGCGGACTCATCGGTATGGCTGGCGGTGCGGTATTAGGTGCCGTGGTGGGTAATGCTGCCGACCAGGAGGAGGCTCGCCGCCGTGAGGAATACTATCGTGACCGTGAGGAACGTATGGCAGCACGGAGACAGGTACGGGCAAGAACGGACAGCGATTATGACAGGGACGACCTGGACGATTCAGACTACTTCGACCCGACGAACAGCGGTGATGACCGCATCACCTTTGACGATGATGCAACGACACCTGCACCGCCGGCAACTACTCCTTCGGCTACGATAACCCCGGCTACCCAAGAGGGACTCATCATCCGTAACGCTCAGTTTATGGATGCTAACCAGGACGGTGTGCTGGTTGCCGGTGAGGAATGTCGCGTGTCGTTCGAGATTATGAACAACTCCGAGAAACCTGTCTTTGATGTGCAGCCGCTGGTATATGACCTGACAGGCAACAAGCACATCCATATCTCGCAGAACCTGCATGTGGAGCGTATCCAGCCACATCGTGGCATACGCTATACGGCAACCATCAAGGGTGACAGCCGACTGAAGAATGGTACTGCTCATATCCGCCTGAGTGTGGCTCAGGGTAACAAAGAGGTTGAAGGACAGGCACAGGACTTCGTGGTGACAACCAGGAAACGGTGAGGCGTTATTTCGTTATTCCGTGATACCGTTATTCCGTTATTTCGTGATTTCGTTATTTCCCCGTACGGCGGATGGTTACAGAATCCCTCATCAGGCGTTCGCCAGGTGAGGGATTTGTGATGCTCCACACTGGCGTGATGCTGTCGTTGGCAATCTCTTCGAGTTCCAGGGAGGGAATCTCTATCGGGTCGTTATCCTCAGGTTTCATGGGTATCACAATGTCGTCGTGAACACGCTCAACAACTACCATTGCCACTCCGCGTGACAGGATGCCCAGTGCCTTGGCGGCTCCCCATGACAGGTCGATGATACGTTTCTTGTGATAGGGTCCCCGGTCGTTGACGCGTACGATGACAGACTTCCCGTTGGCGGGGTTGCTGACTTTCAACCGCGTTCCGAAGGGATATTTCAGGTGAGCACACGTCAGACTGTCATGGTGCAAACGGTCACCACTTGCCGTGCGTCGTCCCGTCCAGCTCTTGGCATAGTAGGAGGCCATGCCCTGCTGGGTTTGGGCATAAAGACTCACCCCCGGCCCCTCCCTGGAGGGAGGGGTGAGGATACAACAGAGCAGTAGGAGGAGGGTAATCACTCCCCTCCATACAGGGAGGGGTAGGGGGAGGGTCTTTTTCATAGTAACTTATACCACACCCTGTGCCAGCATGGCCTTGGCAACCTTCATGAAGCCGGCGACATTGGCACCTTTTACATAATTGATATAACCATCGGGTTGCTTGCCGTACTTGACACACTGCTCATGAATGCCCGACATGATGTGGTGCAGGTGCTGGTCAACCTCGGCTGCCGTCCATGACATGCGCATGGAGTTCTGCGTCATCTCCAGACCACTGGTGGCCACACCACCGGCATTGACAGCCTTGCCAGGAGCAAAGAGCTGACCGGCAGCAATGAACTTATCGACAGCCTCGGCGGTACAGCCCATGTTAGACACCTCAGCTACGCACAACGGCTTGTTGGCGAGGATAGCATCGGCATCGGCACCGTTGAGCTCGTTCTGGGTGGCACAAGGCAGGTAGATGTCGGCCTTCTGCTCCCAAGGCTTCTTGCCCTCGAAGAACGTAGAGCCGGGGAACTCCTCGGCGTACGGGGCGCAGACATCGTTGCCGCTGGCACGTAACTCGAGCATGTATTCTATCTTCTCATCGTCCAGTCCGGCGGGATCGTAGATATAACCGTCTGGACCACTGATGGTGATAACCTTGGCACCTAACTCGGTAGCCTTCTTGGCGGCACCCCATGCCACGTTGCCGAAGCCGGAGAGTGCAACGGTCTTGCCCTTAATGTCGAGGCCGTGAGTGTCGAGCATGTGGTGAACGAAATAGAGGGCTCCGAAGCCAGTTGCCTCCGGACGGAGGATGGAACCACCCCATTCCAGTCCCTTGCCGGTAATGGTGGCACCATGGAACTGGGAGGTGAGTCGCTTATACTGTCCAAAGAGGTAGCCTATCTCACGTCCGCCGACACCGATGTCGCCTGCCGGCACGTCCATGTCAGGACCGATGACTTTGTAGAGCTCCGTCATAAACGACTGGCAGAACTTCATCACCTCATTGTCGCTCTTGCCGCGGATGCTGAAGTCGGCACCGCCCTTGCCGCCACCCATGGGTAATGTGGTCAGCGCGTTCTTGAAGGTCTGTTCGAAACCGAGGAACTTCAGGATACTGAGGTTCACCGAGGGGTGGAAGCGCAGTCCGCCCTTGTAGGGACCGATGGCGCTGTTAAACTGTACACGGTAGCCGATGTTCACCTGTACTTCGCCCTTGTCGTCAACCCAGGGGACGCGGAAAGTAGTGATGCGTTCCGGTTCAACAAGGCGCTCAATGATTTTTGCCTTCTCAAACTCGGGGTGCTGGTTATACACGTCTTCAATGGAAAGGAGCACTTCCTTTACTGCTTGCAGGAACTCTGCTTCGCCAGGATGCTTGCGCTCCAGCTGTTGCATGATGTTTTGTACGTTCATAATATTGAGTTTTAAGTTGTGGGTTGTCTGTTGTGAGTTATCTGTTATCAGTTATCAGTTATCTGTTATCAGTTATCAGTTTCGTTTTTTCTTTTTAACGAAGTCGTTATACACCTTGATGCCAAAGACGATGAGGCTGCAGGTGGTTGTGACAAGGTTGGTGATGAACAATGCCCATAGTATGTCTGGCTTGTGTAGGATGCCCTGGAGCATGAAACAGATAGAGCCAATGGCCATCATGAGGAAAGTCGGCAGGGCTATGCCGTCGGTTTTGCGGGTGCGTATGGTTTCGATGGCTTGTGGAAGATAGCCGAGTATCATGGCGATGCTGGCAATCCATCCGAGAATTTCGAAAATGAAGGTATTGTCCATAGGCTTCAATGCTTTTAGTAGGGCAAAGATACAAAAAAGATGCTTTCGGTGTGTCTGTGATGTATTTTTTTTACATATTATTAATAGAAATGTCGGATGAAATGCTTATCTTTGCAGCACAAAAACGAAAAGCGATGAACGAAAATATCCCCCAGGAATTTAATAACTTCTTCTTGAAAGACGTGTCGTTTGTAAACCTGATGACACGACGCATCTTCAATGTGCTGATTGTTGCCAACCCCTATGATGCCTTCATGCTGGAGGACGACGGACGTGTGGATGAGAAGATATTTGCCGAGTATATAGAGTTGGGAATGCGCTATCCACCCACGTTCACACAGGTATCGACGACCGAGGAGGCCGACGAGGTGCTCAGGACGACGGATATTGACCTGGTAATCTGTATGCCTGGTAATGCCGACAATGATGCCTTTGCCGTGGCCCGTGACGTGAAACAGGCTGCTCCGCATATTCCCTGCGTGGTACTGACGCCTTTCTCGCATGGTATCACCAAGCGCATTGAGAACGAGGACATGAGCATCTTCGACTACGTGTTCTGCTGGTTGGGCAACACCAACCTGATCCTCTCTATCATTAAACTGATTGAGGACCAAATGAACATTGAACACGACATCCGTGAGGCAGGTGTGCAGATGATTCTGCTGGTGGAGGATAACATACGCTTCTACTCGAGCATCCTGCCCAACCTCTACAACTATATCCTGCTGCAAAGCAAGAACTTCTCGACTGAGGCCCTGACACCCCATGCTGCTGCCCAGCGCAAGCGTGGACGTCCGAAGGTGGTGCTGGCCACGAACTACGAGGAGGCGATGGCCTTCTACGAGAAATATCATGACAACACGCTGGGCGTTATCTCCGATACCCGGTTCCCCATGCATGTGGTACCCGGACGGCTGAGTCATGTGGAAGAGGGCGATGCCGAGGCAGGACTCAAGCTGCTACGTGAGATACGTCGCTGCGACGAATACGTACCGCTTATCCTGCAGAGCTCGGAAATAGAGAACAAGACGAAGGCAGAGGCAGAACATTTCCTCTTCATCGACAAGAACTCGAAGAAGATGAACATAGACCTGCGGCATATCTTGGAAGAACACATGGGATTCGGCGACTTCATCTTCCGTGACCCCAAGACCAAAGAGGAGGTGGGGCGCGTCTCAACGCTGAAGGAACTGCAGGACAATATCTTCAAGATTCCCGACGACTCCATGCTGTACCACGTAGCCCGTAACCACATGAGCCGTTGGCTCTGTGCCCGTGCCATTTTCCCCGTCTCGCAGTTCCTGAAGACGGTGACGTGGCACAAGCTTCAGGATGTGCAGGCTCACCGCGAGATAATCTTCGATGCCATCGTGCAGTACCGCCACATGAAGAACATTGGCGTGGTGGCTGTGTTCGACCGTGGTAAGTTTGACCGCTATGCCCACTTCGCCCGCATCGGCGACGGCTCGCTGGGTGGAAAGGGACGCGGACTGGCTTTCCTGGATAACATCGTGAAGCGCCATCCTGAGTTACAGCAGTGGGAGAATGCCAATGTGACGATTCCCAAGACCGTCGTGCTGTGTACCGACTTGTTTGATGAGTTCATGGACTCCAACAACCTGTGGGGCATTGCCCTGAGCGATGCTTCCGACGAGGAAATCCTGCAGCATTTCATGCGAGCACAGTTGCCTGACTCGCTGATTGCCGACTTCTTCACCTTCTTCGATGCCGTCAAGGCGCCTATTGCCGTACGTTCCAGTTCGCTGCTCGAGGACTCACACTACCAGCCCTTTGCAGGCATCTACTCCACGTATATGATACCTTACCTGCCTGACAAGTATGAGATGCTGCGCATGCTGGCCTGTGCCATCAAGGGTGTCTATGCCTCGGTGTATTACAAGGACTCCAAGGCCTACATGACAGCCACGTCGAACGTTATTGACCAAGAGAAGATGGCGGTTATCCTGCAAGAGGTGGTGGGCAAGCAGTATGACACCCGTTACTATCCCACCTTCTCGGGAGTGCTGCGTTCACTGAACTACTATCCCATTGGTGACGAGACAGCCGAGGAGGGTATTGTCTCACTGGCCTTAGGACTGGGCAAGTACATCGTGGATGGCGGTCAGACGTTACGTGTGTCGCCCTATCATCCGCATCAGGTGTTGCAGACCAGTGAGATGGAAACAGCACTGAAAGAGACGCAGACTCGCTTCTATGCATTGGATATGAGTCATGTGGGGGGCGACTTCAAAGTCGATGACGGTTTCAACATCCTGAACCTTCGTGTGAAAGAGGCCGACAAGGACGGCTCGCTCAATGGCATCGCCTCGACCTACGACCCGTATGACCAGGTGATTCGTGACGGTATCTATGAGGGTGGCCGTAAGGTCATCTCCTTCTGCGGCGTATTGCAGCATGGCGTGTTCCCGTTGCCTGAACTGCTGCAATTGGTGCAGAAACTGGGTGCTGACGAGATGAAACGCCCCGTGGAGATAGAGTTTGCATGTAACCTGGATTCTTCTCAAGGAGGGACGAAGGGTGAGTTGTTCCTGCTGCAGATCCGACCCATCGTTGACTCCAAGCAGGTGCTCGATGAAGACCTGTCAGCCATTCCCGACGAGCAGTGCCTGTTGCGCTCGCATAACTCATTAGGTCATGGTATCACGGAAGACGTCTATGATGTGGTGTATGTGAAGACCGATGATGACTTCACCGCTGCCAACAATCCGCTCATTGCTGACGAGATAGCCCAGATAAACAAGCGTTTCCTGGACGGCGAGTTCAAGAATCCTTCACTGGGAGGTGACGGCGGTGCTTCCTACGTACTCATCGGCCCCGGCCGCTGGGGTAGCAGTGACTCATGGCTGGGCATTCCCGTGAAATGGCCGCATATCTCAGCTGCCCGTGTCATTGTTGAGGCCGGTCTGAAGAACTACCATGTCGATCCGTCGCAGGGCACCCACTTTTTCCAGAACCTGACATCGTTTGGCGTAGGCTACTTCACCATTAATACTTATACGGGCGATGGCGTGCTGCAACAAAAAATCCTCGACGACATGCCTGCCGTCGAGGAGACTCAATATGTCCGTCATGTGCGGTTCGAGAAACCGCTGAGAATCATGATGGACGGTAAGAAACAGCACGGCGTGGTGCTGCTGCCTACTGATAACCGATAACTGATAACCGATAACTATTGACCACCTAAGTGGTCAAAATAAGTGATAACGTCGTCCCACGTCTTGAATGTGTCGGAACCGAATTCAAGGAGGGTGGCCATCGTGTCGCCCTCCTTTTCCTTGCTGATGAGGTAGTCGCCGTAGAGCAAGTCGCGGCGGTCGGTGAAGATGGTGTGCTGCCATGCCGGTACGCCGATGTATTCCGCCAGCCACGACTCAATTGCGGCATATTGGTTTCCCTCTGCTGCTGCCACGAAGAATACCTGGTAGTTCTCAATCAGTATCTGGACGGCTTTCTGACAACTGGGTAGCGGCTTCAGCTCCCTCTCCCCTTGGAGAGGGCGGGGGGTGAGGCTAGTGAGGCCCGTGAGGCACTCTATACCTATATATACTATCGGTCGCTGCCGTTTCTCCTGCCGGTCGTCTATCCAGCGTATCACGGGTACCACAGCGTGCATAAACGAGTGGTCGTCCATGCGGTGCCCGCCATGGAAGTGGGTGGCTTGCGGATAGACCTCATGGAACATGTCGAAGGTATCTACCAAATCGTCCTTATCGCCAAACAATCCGAAGACATGTTTTTGCTCCTTGCAGACGAAAGCATCCAGCTCTTCCGGGGTAAGCGGTGTTTCTCCCTGTAGAGGCCGTAGGTTAAGGCGCCGCTCTGACACCTCGCGGTATTCCTTGACGAGTGCCTTATCAACGTAGAACTCCTGTACGCCGTCCTGTCGTGGGTTCTGAAACTGCTGGGTACCTGTCATGCCGTGTTCCTTCATGGTCTCGGCAATCTCCAGGGCAGGATTCACGCAGATGCGGTCGAAACCACGTAACTGTTCGGTGTACATGCCGCCCATGCTGGTGCCGATGATGAGATGGGGTTTCTCCTCCTCGCACAGCTTCAGGAGCAGGGACAGGGCCTCCTCGGGGTGTATGGGCAGGTCGGGTGCCATGACTTTGGCATTGGGGAACACGGTTCGCAGCCGCGTGACAGTGCCTGACTGTCCGCTGCTGGCGAAACCGTGTACGTAGAGTATCTTCTTCCCCTTCAGAAGATCCGGAAATTGCTTGATGTATTCCATCTTACGCTAAACTCTCAACTCTCAACTCTCAACTATTTATTCGGTGTTTCCCACTTCTTCGTGGCCGTACAGCTGATGCCTGTGGTCTGGTTGCCGGTCTTCAGGATGAAGTCGCCTTCCTCCAGCACCCACTTGCCGTCAGCACCTACGAACGCCAGTTCGCTGGCCGGCAGGCTGAATGTGACGGTCTTCGTTTCCCCCGGCTGCAACGCTACCTTGGTGAAGCAACGCAGCCGTTTGTTGTCGGGTACGATGCTTGCTATGAGGTCACTGCTGTAGAGCAGTACAGCTTCCTTGCCCACGCAGCTACCCGTATTCTTCACATCGACGCTGACTGTCAGCACATCGTCGGCGGTAAACTGTGTCTTGTCCGAACGTAGGTTACTATATTCGAAGGTGGTGTAGCTCAGACCGTAGCCGAAAGGCCACTGCAGGCTCACCTTGGCGTCATAGTTATAGGCTCCTGCCATGGTGCCCACCTCTTCACTCACCTTGTAGTCGTAGTTGTTGAGTGAGTTAATCTCCCGTGGATAGGTGTATGGCATCTTCGCCGAGAAGTTGGCATCGCCGCTCAACAGGTTAGCCAGTGCGTCACCACCATAGTTGCCCGGCAGGAAGATGTGAACGATGGCTTTTGCCAACGGTTCAATGTCAGCCATCAGTCGGGGGCGTCCCTCGTTCAGCACGAGGATGATGGGCTTGCCCGTCTTTGCCAGTTCCTTGACCAGACTGCGCTGGTTCTCCGACATCCACAGGTCGTTCAGGTTACCCGGTGTCTCGGTGTAGCTGTTCTCGCCGATGCAGGCAATGATGACGTCAGCTCCTGCGGCAGCCTCGACGGCCTTCGCAATCTGCGGTTCGTTCTCCTCGTAGTATTGTCCGTTCTCCTTATAGGTGACGCCCTGTTCCAGCATGATGTTTTCTTTGCCGTACTTCAGGCAGAGCGCTTCGTAGATGGTGTTGTATTTCTCTGACAGGTCGGCAGCATTCGACCCCTGCCAGGTATAGCTCCATCCACCATTCAGACAGCGCATCTGGTTGGCATTAGGACCTGTCAACAGTACTTTCTTGCCCTTGGCCAGCGGCAGGATGTTTCCTTCGTTCTTCAGCAGCACCTCCGTTTCTTCTGCTGCACGTAAGGCCTTGAGGGCAAACTCATCGCTGCCGAACTTCTCAAAGCCCTTGCCGCCTGTGTTAGGCTGGTCAAAGAGTCCCAGACGGTATTTCACACGTAGAATGCGGCGCACGGCATCGTCAATACGCTCCATCTTTACGGCACCCTCCTGTACCAGTTCCTTCAGCAGTATGCAGAAGTCGATGCTGTAGGGGTCCATCGACATGTCAATGCCTGCATTGATGGCTATGCGGATGGCATCCTTCTTGTCCTTTGCCACGTGTTCACGTGTAAAGAGATTGTTGATGTCGGCCCAGTCGGTCACCAGCATGCCGTCCCACTGCAGGTCCTCCTTCAGCCATTGTGTCAGGTATTCGTAGCTGGCATGCAAGGGCACGCCGTTCACGCTGGCCGAGTTGACCATCATGGTCAGTGTGCCGGCCATGGCGGCAGCACGGAAGGGTTCGAAATATTTCTCACGCAACAGTTGTGGCGACAGGTAGGCCGGTGTACGGTCCTTGCCAGTCCAGGGAGCACCATAGGCAAAGTAGTGTTTCGTGCTGGTGCCCACATGATAGCGGTCAATGTGGTTGGGGTCATCACCCTGATAACCCTTGATTTCGGCTTCCACCATGCGTGCATTGACGATGGCATCCTCGCCGAAACTCTCGTAGATACGTGGCCAGCGAGGATCACGCCCTAAATCAACCACCGGGTTATAGACCCATGGACAGTTGGCTGCCCTGCTCTCGTAGGCAGTGATTTCTGCACCGGAGCGTGCCAGTTCGGTATTGAACGATGCAGCCAGGTTGATGGGTTGCGGGAACAGTGTTCCGCCCTGTGTGTAGGTCACACCGTGGTTATGGTCCAGTCCGTAGATGTCGGGAATACCGATGTATTTCATGGACTTCTCTTGAATCAGTCGGATCCACTTCTGCCACTGTTCCACGGTGGAAGCTCGTGTGCCTGGGGCATTCAGGATGGAGCCTACTTTCCATTTCGCAATCAGGGTGTCGAGCATGGTCTCGTTCAGCTTCCATGTCAGTCGGTTGTCTTCCATGGTCATTTTCCCCATTACGTCCAGATTCAGTTCCAGCATCTGTCCGATTTTCTCGTCGAGCGTCATCTTGGACAACTGTTTTTCAATCTTCTGTTCCATCGCCTCATCGCGAGGAATGGCTGGCTTCCTGGTACTTTGCGCCTGAGTGCTCAGCGCTATAAAGCCCATTGCCATCATTAAAAATACTTTTCTCATAAAAACATGTTTTTAGTTGTTGATTGCTTTCACGTGGCAAAATTAAGCCAAAAGTCTCAATCTTCCAAATAATTTTCCACTTTTACCCATGTTTTTTTTGCATGGTACTTTTTTTTTATTACTTTTGCAAAGAGAAAAAGACGAAAGAGAAAAAGATTCCATATAACTGTTTAACAATTTAAAAACATCAAACAACATGAAAAAGTATTTTGCAGAATTGGTGGGTACGTTTGTACTTACATTGTTAGGATGCGGAGCTGCCGTAGCTCTTGGATGTAGCGATGACAACACTGCAGCAGTAGTGGGTACAGCAATGGCCTTTGGTCTTTCGGTTGTAGCGATGGCTTACACCATCGGCGGTATCTCTGGTTGCCACATCAACCCTGCCATCACGCTGGGTGTGTTCCTCAGTGGTCGTATGTCGGCCAAGGACTGTGGCATGTATATGCTGTTCCAGGTGGTAGGTGCCGTGCTGGCTGCTGCCGTGCTTGCTGGCATCGTTTCTACGGCGGGCATGGAGGTTGCTACTAACACGGGAGCCAATGGTGCGCCATTCGGCACAACGAATGCGTTGCTGGTAGAGGTAGTGCTCACCGCACTCTTCGTGCTGGTGGTGCTGGGTGCTACGGCAAAGACTAACGGTGCAACCAACAACTTCGCCGGACTGGCCATCGGTCTGTCACTGATTCTGATTCACCTCGTTGGCATCCACTTCACAGGTACCAGCGTGAACCCTGCCCGTTCCATCGGTCCCGCCCTGTTTGCTCAGGGACAGGCATTGACTGACTTGTGGATTTTCATCGTGGGTCCGTTGGTAGGCGGTGCTCTGGCCGCTGGCATCTGGAAGGTCATCGACGAATAAAAAAACGGGGCCCTTTCGCCCGTTGTATTATCTACACTTATCCCGGCAAACCCCCGTTTGTCGGGATAAATGTTTTTTTGACACCTCTATATTATGTCTATTTTTTTCTTTGTAAACCTAAATGTTAATTCGTTGAAAAACAACACTTTAATTTTTTAAAGTCTTAATATAATCCACTTTTTTGATGCCTTTAAATTTTTATAAGGTGTTTTATGATTACTTTTGCATCACCGGAACAAACCCGAAGCAATTTACTAACTTAAAATAACATTTAATAATTAAAGTATGAAAAAAGAAAGGTTACTATGGCTACTCTTCGCACTTTGTGTGTCGGTAGCAACCCATGCCCAAAGTATCTTGGGTACTGTGACTGATGGTGACGGTGAACCGATTATCGGTGCGTCCGTCATCGAGAAGGGAAACCCTCAGAACGCAACCATCACTAACATTGATGGTCAGTTTACCCTGAAGGTAAATGCTGGGCAGACCCTCGTTATCTCTTACATTGGCTACGTGACACAGGAGGTGGCCGCAAAGAATCAGATGACCGTCGTGCTGAAGGAAGACACTGAGTCGCTCGAGGAAGTGGTGGTCATCGGTTATGGTGTTCAGAAGAAGAGCGTCGTGACGGCTTCTATTGCCAAGGTGAGCGCTGAAGACCTGAACGACAAGACACGTCTGCGTGCCGAGGATGCCCTGAAGGGTATGGCCGCCGGTGTGAATGTGACGTCTGCTTCCGGTCAGCCCGGTGCTAAGTCAATGATTCGCATCCGTGGTATCGGTACCATCAACGACTCTAATCCTCTTTATATTATTGATGGTATGCCGACCAATCAGGACGGTATGGAATCAGTGAACCCCAGCGATATCGAGTCAATCGAAGTGTTGAAGGATGCTGCATCAGGTGCCATCTATGGTGCACGTGCCGCCAATGGTGTCATCCTTGTGACCACCAAGAGAGGTAAGATTGGTAAGGCTCAGATAAACTACAACTTCTCTTACGGCTGGCAGAGCGCATGGAAAAAGCGCGATGTCACAGGTGCTACGGACTATGCCATCCTGCAGAACGAGCGCAGCGTACAGAAGGGTTCTGCTCCTCTGTATATAGACCCCTACCACCTGATTGATGCCAACGGTAACGAAATCGTGGGCTTTGGCACTAACTGGCAGGATCTGATTTTCAATGACAATGCGCCCATCATGCAGCATGACCTCTCCATCAGCGGTGCTTCAGAGAAGGTAAACTACTACCTCTCTCTGGGTTACTTTGACCAAGAGGGTATCGTTGGCGGTAACTACGGACAGTCAAACTACAACCGTCTGACCATCCGTTCTAACAACCAGTTCAACCTGTTCGACCTTTCCAAGGAGCGTACGTTCCTGAACAAGTTGGACATTGGTGCCAACCTTTCCTATATGCGCGTACATAATACTGGTGTGGATGCCAACTCTACCTGGGGCTCTCCGTTAGGTTCTGCCCTTTACCTGGCTCCCATACTGCCTGTAACGCTGACCGGATCGGCTGCTGAGGCTATGCTGGCCCAGTATTCCGAATATGACCTCTACCGCGATGCCAACGGCAACCCCTATACCATTCCCGGTTTCATTGGCTCCTACAATGAGCAGGTGAACCCGCTGGCTATCATGCAGCACTATCCCACACGTAACTGGTCGCACAAGTTCATGCCGAAGTTCAATATTGACCTTCAGTTGTTTGACGAGCTGCGCTACCACTTCTCTTACAGCGCTGAGCTCAGTTTCTGGGGCAACGAGGGTGCTACACTGCAGAAGTTCTATCTCTCAGGTAATAACAACAGCGACCACACACAGGCCAGTGTCTATAAAGGCAACAACTCGACATGGCAGGTGGAAAACACGCTGACCTACGACAAGACCTTCGGTAAGCACACCATCGGTGTGGTACTCGGTCAGAGTGCTTTGAAGTTTAAGGGCGATGACCTCAGCGCTTCCCGTTGGAACCTCGTCAATACTGGCAAACCCTACCTGAGTTACGCCAGCGACCAGGCATACGAGACTACTGTGGATGCTGACGGCAAGATTATCGGTGTGAAGAGTCTCTGGGGCAATGGCGGCGGCCCGTATATTGAGCACCGCGTCAGCTCGCTCTTCGGTCGTATCAGCTACAACTACGACGAGCGCTACATGATTCAGGCTACCATCCGTCGTGACGGTTCCAGCCGCTTCGGTACGAATAATAAATATGGTACGTTCCCCTCTTTCTCTGTGGGCTGGAACATCATGAACGAGGCCTTCATGGAAAAGACACGCAGCTGGCTGACCAACTTCAAGTTCCGTGCCAGCTGGGGTAAGAACGGTAACGACAACATCGGCGACTTCGCCTATACCACCCTTTCAAGCACTGGCGGCAGCAGTAACTACTATTTCGGACGTACCGCATCAATGGCTACTGGTTCAAAGGCTAACCGTCTGGCTAACGAAGACCTGAAATGGGAAGAGAGTGAGCAGACTGACTTTGGTCTGGACTTCGGATTCTTCCACAATGCTCTGACTTTCTCAGTTGACTACTTCATCAAGAAGACCAACGGCATGATTATCGAGATGCCTATCCCCAGCTACGTGGGTGAGGCTCGTCCGCTGGCTAACGTCGGTGACATGAAGAACAGTGGTGTTGAATTCGAACTGGGTTACAAGTGGCGCATTGCTGATGCTAACTTCGCTATCAAGGGCAATGCCTCCTACCTGAAGAACGAACTGAAGAACCTGGGTAACGACACCGGTTTCCTGAACTACGGCATCAGCCAGTTCTCCGGTGGTGGTACACGTGCCGAGAACGGACAGCCCTTCCCCTTCTTCTATGGTTACAAGACGGCTGGTGTGTTCCAGAACATGGCTGAGGTGAATGCCTATACCAATAGCGAGGGTGGACTCATCATGCCTGATGCACATCCTGGTGACTTGAAGTTCGTCGATGTCAACGGCGATGGAAAGATTACTGATGATGACCGTACCAACATTGGTAACGGCACACCCCAGTGGACCTTCGGTCTGAACCTCAATGCAGAGTGGAAAGGCTTTGACCTCAGCGTTTTCTTCCAGGGCGTCTCCGGTGTTGACGTGTTCGATGCTACCTTCCGTCAGGATATTGCCTCGGCTAACTTCCCCACATGGATTCTCGACCGCTGGACAGGTGAAGGCACCAGCAACAAGGTTCCTACCATTGGTGACTCCAAGAACTGGGTGGTCAGCGACCTCTATATTCAGGACGGCAGCTACTTCCGCCTGAAGAATATTACGCTCGGTTACACCCTGCCACGCAGCCTGACACAGAAGATTCAGGTGAACCGCCTGCGCCTCTTCGCACGTGCAGAGAACCTCTTTACATGGACCAAATACTGGGGATTCGATCCTGAAATTGGTACCAGCAGCACCTCGCTTGGCGTTGACTATGGTGTCTATCCGCAGGCTCGTACCTGGACTATCGGATTCAATATCTCATTATAAAGAGATCCTCCAAGCCTCCCTAAGGGGAGGGAAGGGAACTGATATATATATTTAAATCATTAATAGAAACAAATATGAAAAAGAACATTATATCATTCGCAACGCTGATGATTACAGCGTTTGGAGGAGGACTGATCTCTTCCTGCAGCGAAGACTTCCTGGAGGTTAAGAACCCGACGGGTGAGCCTCTTGAGGAATATTACACCACCGACGAGCGACTGAATGAGGCATTGACCTCTGCCTACGCTCCCCTCCACTGGCCCGACTGGGACAATGCTGCCTACAACGACCTGACCGTCGATGCCGAGATCATGGGCGACGACTTCTGGGTAGGTGGTTCCAACAATACCGACAACGAGCACTGGCATAAGCTCTTCAACTTCGAGGCCAACGGCAACTATACCCTGGCTACCCTTTGGGGTGACTTCTACAGCGGTATCAAGCGTTGTAACGACGCTATTAAGTACTGCTCATGGGGTGGTGGCACGGAGGCTAACCGCAGAAGCATCGATGCTCAGGCACGTGTGCTCCGTGTATATTACTACAGTATTCTCTGGCACTACTATGGCAATGTACCTTTCTATCTGGAGAACCTCTCCATGCCTTATACTGCTCCGCAGCTCACCGCTGACGAGATTTACGATCAGCTGCTGCCCGAACTGGAGGAAATCATCGCTTCGAATGTACTCCCCATGCGCTGGGACAATGCCAACGCAGGACGCGTCAGCCAGGCTATGGCCTACATGCTCTATGCCGAGCTGGTTATGTACCAGAACGATACGGCACGTTATCCGAAGGCCCTCAGCCTCATGAAGGAAATCATTGCAAGTCCTGAGTACCAGCTGAACCCCGACTATGCTGACCTTTGGGAAGAGAGTGGCGAGTGGTGTGCCGAGTCCATCTTCGAGATTAACTACAACGACGACCAGGCACAGCGCGACTGGGGCTGGGCTGCACTGAACGCCGGTGGCAGCGTGTTCCCCACACTGTGTTCTCCTAACCAGTGGCCTGGCGGCGACGGTTGGAGCGGCATGGAGGGCTGGGGCTTCCTGCCCGTCCGCCTGGAAACCTATAATATGTTTGAGGAAGGTGACGTTCGCCGTGATGCCTCTATCTGGGACGTACGTGGAGCAACCTACACCGAGCGCTATCAGGATACGCACCTGTGGCACGGCAAGTATCGTCCGAAGAATGCCAACTGTGCTGATGCAGGTCCTTCTCACAACCTGAACTACAACAACAACAAGCGTATCTATCGCTATGCTGAGACCCTGCTCAATGCTGCCGAGCTGCTGCTCGCCACGGGTGGTAGCGTGTCGGAGGCTGCAGGCTATGTGAATCAGGTTCGTGAGCGTGCCGGTCTGGCTGCCCTGAATGGCGTGACGGCTGACGATATCCTCAACGAGCGTCACCTGGAGTTCGTGGGTGAAGGCAAACGCTACTTTGACCTCGTACGTACCGGTAATGCTGCCTCTGTGCTGGTTCCCGACAAATACGGCTATCGTACCAATGCGTGGACTCCCAACAAGAAGCATATTCCTCTGGCTCAGTCTGAGTTGGATGCTGACCCCTCACTGAAGCAGAATGACTATTAAAGGTAAAAAAGTAAAATAATAAAAAAGTAAATAATATGAAGACGAAAATATTTAATAAGGCCAAGGGGCTGGTAAAGGCTTTACCTTTTTACCTTTTTGCCCTTTTACCTTTATTCACGGCCTGCTCTCCTGACGAGTTCTCCGGAGCTGATCCCAATGGAATCCCCACGACCAGTGGCGTTGACTTTCAAATGACGGTTGATCAGGAGATTAACCAGATGATAGCTACCTATAACGGCGCACCGGGTACATATCCTGTATGGATACTGAATGGAACCATGTATTCCACGCTGCCCGAGGTGGGTTATAGAAATGATGAAATGGGTACCTATACCGTGGAGCTGAAGATTGGCAACCGCAATGGTATCTCACAGGCTGGTATCAAGAAGGAGTTTACCTTCAACGAGTCCAAGATTGACTACTCTGCCGACTTCCGTCGCCTCTGCGAGAAGGAGTGGCGCTTTGCCAGAAAGGAAAAAGGCCATCTGGGCGTTGGCCCTGGCGGTACGACAGGTACAGAGTGGTGGTCTGCCGGTCCTGACGAAAAGAAGGACTTTGGTATGTATGACGACCGCATGACCTTCACTTCTGATAACCGCAAGGGTGGCACGTTCAACTACAATGCCGGTGATGACGGTTTGACCTATGTAAACAAGGCAACCTCATTTGCTGCTGGTGCTGCTGAAGACGTTGACGTAACGATTGGCAACCAGACAGCTCCTTGGAGCTTCGAGGTGTATGACTGGACGGATGCTGAAGGTAAAACGAGCAAGCAGACTTATATTCAGCTGGCTCCCAACACGGCATTCCCCTATATTACCTGTGACGCGCAGTATGAGAACCCCCGCTTCCGCATTGAGTCTCTGACAGCCTCCAAGCTGGTGCTGGTGTATGACGAGCCAAATGGTGGTAATGCATGGCACTATATCTTCACCAGTGCAGCCGACGAGCGCCTGGTTGAGGAGCAGGGCTTCGATGCCAACAGCGACTTCAACCTCTGGAAGGGTGTAACGCCTGAGGCTACCTTCTACTTTGCTCCCGGATGGTCGCCTGACCGCACGGCCGAGATGCAGGCTACTTTTGTTGACAAGGGTAATGACTACACTGTTACCGTTCCCGATGCTTGCGCAGACCGTTGGCAGGCTCAGATGCACCTGCACACTACCGACGTGGTAACCTCTGCTGCCAGCCACTATGACTTCTCATGTATCTTCGTGGCTGATGCCGATATTGATGGCGTTACCGTGAAGGTTACCAACGAGTCCGACAACGAGGCTATTATTGATGTAGCAGACATCAGTCTGAAGGCTGGTAAGGAATATGTGTTCTGGATGAGCGACATTGAGGGTAAGGACCTCTCACCGGTGAAGATTGTCTTCGACTTCGGTCATGCTGCCGGTGCTACCACCATCAATATCTCGAACATCGTACTGAAAGACCACGCCAACGATGACGGCACGAAGGTGCCTTCTGAAGGCGGAGGCGGTGGCGAAGATACGCCTGTAATGGACTGGGATGCTGCTTCTGCAGCTAACCTTTGGAAGACTGTGGAGAGCGGTGATGCCTTCATCAGCGTTACCCCGTGGTTTGCCGACAATGGCTGGTCTCAGATTGCCGATCCTGAATGGAAACATGAGAACGGCGTATGGTCGCTGACCATCCCCGAAGGCATGGGCAGCAACCAGTGGCAGGGCCAGTTCCCCATCAATACCTCTCTTACTGCCAGCAAGAGCAAGAAGTATAACTTCTATTGCGTGGTTGAGGCCGACCAGGATGCCAATGGTGTGACTATCAAGTTCACGGAAACCGATGAGGGCGACACGAAGCACGATAATAACTTCTTCTTTGCCGACCGTCACGACCTGAAGGCAGATGTTCCCTATATCTATAAGGCTGAGGGTGTTAGCCTGCCGCTGAATGATGCACACGCCATGTCGCTCTTCTTCGACTTTGGTGGTACGCCTATTGGTACCAACATCAAGATTAGCCAGATTTACTTCGAGGAGGCTGTCGTACTTGACTATAATGATGCTAACAACCTATGGAAGGCTGTTGACGAGGGCTCTGATTTCATCAGTGTTACTCCGTGGTTCGCTGATAATAGCTGGACTCAGATTGGCGACCCCGCATGGAGTCATGATGGTAACAAGTGGATTGTAACCATCCCCGAGGGTATGGGCGGCAGCCAGTGGCAGGGCCAGTTCCCCATCAACACCAGTATTGCCACCGCTCAGAATGATGCCTACAACTTCTCATGCACCATCTTGGCTGACAATGACGCTGCTGGTGTGACTATCAAACTGACGGAGACTGACGAGGCTGACGGTACGAAGCATGACAACAACTTCTACTTTGCCGACCGTCATGACATCAAGGCTGACGAACCGTTCGTTTATACCATGAAGGGTGTCGTGCTGCCCGTGAACGATGCTCATGCTCTGTCATTATTCTTCGATTTCGGCGGTACGCCTGTAGGCACGAAGATCATCATTAGTGATATCATATTTGAAAAAGCTCAGTAATACATGAAGAAACTTATGTTTCATACGTTTCTGTTCACACTCGCCGCAACCTTCTGGGGTTGCGGCGGGTCCGACAGCGACAGCACGCCTCCTGCACCATCGGTGACCATCACCGTTTCGCAGGAAACTGTCAATGTGCCTGCCGAGGGTGCTACCTATACCATCAACGTGACTACCACAGGAAAGGAATGGGGCGCCTATGTCGATCAGGACTTCGTCTCGATTGATTCACGGAACCAGACAAGTCAGTCGGGTACTATCATCGTCAAAGTAGCGGAGAACCCCTATACTGTGAATCGTTCTGCCTCTATCTTTGTCATGTCGGGTGCTGCCCGTAAGACCATCAGCGTCTCGCAGGCCGCTGCCGCCCAGTCGGCCTACTACGCGCCAGAAGGCTACTCACTCGTCTGGCAGGATGAGTTCGACAAGGGTTCGGAACTGAACCCTGACGACTGGACCCACGAGGTGAAGGGCAGCGGTTGGGTGAACCACGAACTGCAGAACTACGTCAACCACAAGACACCCGAGGGCAGGCTCGTCACGGAGATTCGTGGCGGCAAGCTCCGCATCACTGCCTTGAAGGAGAACGGCAAGGTATATTCCGGCCGCGTCTACGCCAAGGTGAAGCAGGGCTGGCAGTATGGCTATATCGAGGCAAGCATCAAGCTGCCGAAGGGTAAGGGCACGTGGCCTGCCTTCTGGATGATGCCCGTGAACTTCCGCTCATGGCCTGCCGACGGCGAGATTGACATCATGGAGGAGGTGGGCTACCATCCTAACTATGTATCCTCGAGTCTGCATGCCAATGCCCACGTCCATTCGAACGGTACGCAGGTCACCCACGAGATGCTCTGTCAGGGTGCCGAGGACGAGTTCCATACCTACGCCATCCTTTGGACAGCTAACAACATCACGACGTACGTCGACGGCAAGCAGCAGCTGAGCTACGACAACCGTGGCAAGGGCCGCGACGACTGGCCATACGATGACCCTTTCTACGTCATCTTCAACCTCGCCTGGGGTGGTGACTGGGGCGGTGCGCAGGGTGTCGACGAGAGTGCCCTGCCTGCTGTGATGGAAGTTGACTACGTCCGCGTATTCCAAAAAAGGTAAAACATGAAACAAGTTGTATTGACAATAGTAGCGGGCTTGGTAAGCCTGAGTCCGCTACAAGCACAGACTGTGCCCGTCTATCTCGACGAGTCAAAACCCATTGAGCAGCGCATCGACGACGCTTTGCAGCGTATGACGCTCGACGAGAAGATTGCCGTCATCCATGCGCAGTCGAAGTTCTCAAGCCCTGGCGTGAAGCGTCTCGGCTTCCCCGACCTGTGGACCGACGACGGCCCTCACGGCGTGCGTCCCGACGTGCTCTGGGACGAGTGGGAGCAGGCCGGACAGACCAATGACTCCTGCGTGGCCTTCCCCGCACTCACCTGCTTAGCCGCCACATGGAACCCCGCGATGGCACGCCTTTATGGTGAGAATCTCGGCGAAGAGGCTCTCTACCGCAACAAGAGCGTCATTCTCGGCCCTGGTGTGAACATCTACCGCACACCGCTCGGAGGTCGCAACTTCGAGTACATGGGCGAAGACCCCTACTTGGCCTCGCGCATGGTCGTTCCCTACGTACAGGGTCTGCAGTCGAAGGGCGTGGCAGCCTGCGTGAAGCACTACGCCTTGAACAACGACGAGGAATACCGTCATCAGGTGAACGTCATTGTCAGCGACCGTGCCCTACACGAAATCTACCTGCCCGCCTTCCGGGCTGCCGTTCAGGAGGGTGGTGCCTGGGCCATCATGGGTGCCTACAACCTATATAAGGACCAACACAACTGCCATAATGAAGTGATGCTCAACAAGATCCTGAAACAGGACTGGGGCTTTGACGGCGTGGCCATCAGCGACTGGGGCGGTTGCCACGATACCGATGAGGCCGTCCGCAACGGTCTGGACCTGGAGTTCGGCACGTGGACCGACGGCCTGACGATGGGCAATACCAACGCCTACGACGCCTACTATCTGGCCGCTGCCTACAAGCAGGCCATCCGTGAGGGTCGTTACACGACGAAGGAACTCGACGACAAGGTCCGCCGCGTACTGCGCCTGTTCTACCGCACCACCATGCGTCGCAACAAGCCCGTCGGATTCCTTTGCTCAGAGAGCCACTACGCCGCTGCGCTGAAGATTGCGCAGGAAGGTATCGTGCTGCTGAAGAATAGCCCCACCCCCAGCCCCTCCCCCGTAGGGAGGGGAGCAGATGCGCGGAAAGCCTCCCCTACGGGGGGAGGTTGGGAGGGGGCTTTGCTGCCCATTGACCGCTCTAAGACCAAGCGTATCCTTGTGGTCGGCGAGAACGCCATCAAGATGATGACCGTCGGCGGTGGCTCCTCTTCGCTCAAAGCTCAGCGCGAAATCCTGCCCCTCGACGGCATTTCACGTGCTCTCACAGGCCATGACTATCTACTCCCCTCCCCCACGCGGGAGGGGTCGGGGGTGGGGCTTGACTTCGCCCGTGGCTACGTCGGCGATACCGTTCAGAGCTACAACGGCGTCACCGTCGGCCGCTCCCTCTACGAGACGCGCTCCCAGGCCGAACTCACCGCCGAGGCTGTGGAAAAGGCCCGTCAGGCCGATGTCGTCATCTTCATTGGTGGCCTCAACAAGAGCGACTATCAGGACTGCGAGGGGCACGACCGCAAGACCTACGACATGCCCTACGCGCAGAACGAAGTGGTCGAGGCCATTCTGAAGGTGAATCCCCGTCTGGTGTTCGTCAACATCTCCGGCAACGGCATTGCCCTGCCTTGGCTCTCGAAGGTACCTGCCGTCGTTCAGGCCTGGTTCATTGGCTCTGAGGCTGGCGAGGCCATTGCCAGCGTGCTCTTCGGCGATGTCAATCCCTCGGGCAAGCTGCCGTTTACCTGGTACGCCGACCTCAACCAATGCGGTGCCCACGCCCTGAATACCTATCCAGGCACATGGCGCAACGACCATAAGGTTATCGACGAAGAATACAAGGAAGACATCTTCGTCGGCTACCGCTGGACTGATAAAGTGAAAAGTGAAAAGAGAAAAGTGAAAAGTGATCCGCTGTTCCCCTTCGGCCACGGTTTGAGCTACACGACGTTCAAGCTTGGCAAGGCGTCGGCTGACAAGACGGTAATGACTGCCGACGAGACAATCACCTTCACCGTCCCCGTGACGAATACCGGCTCAATGGCCGGTGCCGAGACCGTCCAGCTCTACATCAGCGACAAGCACTCAAAGGTAGAGCGCCCCGTGAAGGAACTGAAAGCCTTCCAGAAAGTCTTCCTCCAGCCCGGCGAGACGCAGAGCGTCAGCCTGACCATCGACAAGCGTGCCCTTAGCTACTACGACGGCCGCAGCAGCCAATGGACAGCCGAACCCGGCGACTTCGAGGCTCTCATCGGCACCTCATCATCGGCCATCGTGACCACATGCGGGTTCAGACTGAAGGGAGGTCAGTAAGAAGCCGTGCAGGGGATGCCGGCAGCGATGACCTGGTCGCGGATGGCGTCGAGCTGTTGGCGTGAGACCTTGCGCAGCGAGCGGTAGGGCGTTTCGCGGTCAACGGTGTAAACCATCACCTGCTGAGGCTTGATGTCGCAGACAGTCTGTAGCCACGGATCCACGTATCGTGGGGTTGTGTTGTCGAGGTCTGGACCGCAGAGGAACATGGTCTGGATGATGACGTGACCGTTGAAGGTCTTCAGATGCTCGACGACGGCATTGACATCGTAGGCGCCAGTGGGACGGTCGACGCGGTTGATGAACTCTGGGTCGATGGTGTCGAGCTTCTGGATGTTGTTGTCTACCAGCATCAGCGCGTCATGGACGTCAGGACGGTGAATCTGGGTGCCATTCGACAGTACCGACACCTTGGCCGTGGGACAGAAACGGTCGCGCAGCTGGATGGCATCGCCGATGATGGCGGCGAAGTCGGGGTGGCACGTGGGCTCGCCGTTGCCGGCAAAGGTCAGCACGTCGGGCCGCTGCCCCTGCTCAGCCATCTGGCGCAGCTTGTGCCCCAGGGCGAGTCCTACATCCTGGCGCGTAGGGAGCGGCAGGGTAGGGCGGTTCTCGCTGTTGAGGCCACACTCACAGTAGATGCAGTCGAAGGTACACACTTTGCCGTCGGCAGGCAACAGGTTAATGCCTAACGACAGCCCTAAGCGGCGGCTCTTGACAGGGCCGAAGATGGGTGACGGATAGATAATTGTACTCATAACGGGCGCAAAATTACGAAAAAAGTTTGTTTTCCCCAAAATTATTTGTATCTTTGCATCCGAATTTGAATTTTACGTACGTAAAGTTAATGGGAAAAAGAAGAAAAACGACCCGGCGCCGTCATGGTATGCAGGTAGTTACACTGTGTATCAGCACGACGATGGTGCTGATATTGCTTGGACTTGTGGTACTCTCGGTGCTGACAGCCCAAAACCTCTCGAACTATGTAAAGGAGAACCTGACGGTGACCGTCATGCTGGGCGACACTGTGTCAGTGAACGATGCCCACCGGCTGTGCCGTGACCTGTACCACCGACCCTATGCCCGCAACATCGACTATGTGAGCAAGGAACAGGCACTGAAGGATCAGACCGAGGCCATGGGCAGCGACCCGTCAGAGTTTCTCGGCATGAACCCCTTCGTGGCCACCCTTGAGCTGCAGCTGAAGTCGGAGTATGCCAACCGCGACTCACTGGTGTGGATAGCCAAGGAATTGTCGGCAAATCCGAAAGTGACCGACGTGGCCTATCAGGAAGACCTCATGGACAAGGTGAACAAGAACCTTCAGAAGGTGAGTCTGGTACTGCTGATACTGGCCGTGCTGCTGACGTTCATCAGCTACTCGCTAATCAGTAATACGGTGCGGCTGAGGGTCTATTCCCAGCGTTTCCTCATCCACACCATGAAGCTCGTGGGAGCATCGTGGGGCTTTATTCGCCGGCCCTTTATGCGCGATGGCTTGGCGGTGGGCATTCTGGCTGCGCTGCTGGCCTGTCTCGTCCTGGGCGTGGGCATCTGGTGGCTGTACAAGTATGAGCCGAACCTGACGGACATCATCACGTGGCAGGTGCTGGCCATCACCGGTGCAGCAGTGTTCCTGTTTGGACTGATTATCACGTCGCTGTGCTCGTATATCTCGGTGAACCGCTTCCTGCGGATGCGGGCGCATGACCTTTATAAGATTTAAAGGTAAGAAAGTAAATAAGGTAAAAAAGAATAAGATATGATGGACAAGAGAGATTTTGCATTTAGCCGCATGAACTTCATCCTGCTTGCCGTGGGCATGCTGGTGGTCGTCATCGGCTTTATCCTGATGAGTGGCGGCAGTTCGTCGGAAGAGGCTTACAACCCCGACATCTTCAGTACGCGCCGCATCGTGGTGGCTCCCATCGTCTGCCTGCTGGGCTTTGTGTCGATGATTTACGCTGTGGTGCATAAACCGAAGGACGAAGCACAGAAGGAGGTGACGGAATGACCTGGATAGAGACCGTCATTATTGCCATCGTAGAGGGACTCACCGAGTTCCTGCCCGTCTCGTCGACGGGGCACATGATTATCACCCAGAACCTGTTGGGCATTGAGCAGGGCGATTCTTTCGTCCATGCCTTTACGTTCATCATCCAGTTTGGTGCCATCCTGTCGGTGGTGTGTCTCTACTGGAAGCGGTTCTTCAAGTTCGACAATACGCCTGCTCCCGAAGGAAGCTCGGCGTGGCAGCAGCTGAAGCATAAGTACTACTTCTACTGGCTGCTCTTCGTCGGTGTGCTGCCGGCTGTCATCATCGGCCTGCTGGCCAAGAAGTCGGGTGTGCTCGACTGGCTCCTCGACAGCGTCGAGGTGGTGGCCGTGATGCTTGTCGTTGGTGGAATCTTCATGCTGTTCTGCGACAAGTTGTTCAACAAGGGCAGCGACGAGAAGAAGGTCAACGAGAAACGGGCATTCAACATCGGCCTCTACCAGTGCATATCGGTCATTCCCGGAGTGTCGCGCTCGATGGCTACCATCGTGGGCGGCATGACGCAGGGACTGACGCGTAAGCGTGCCGCCGAGTTCTCGTTCTTCCTGGCCGTGCCCACAATGGCCGGTGCCACGCTGCTCGACCTGCTCGATCTCGTGAAGGAGGATGCTGTCTGGGCTACGTCTCACAACATCATGATGCTGCTCTTAGGCTGTGCCGTGGCGTTCGTCGTGGCACTCTTAGCCATGAAGTGGTTCGTGGCCTTCCTCACCAAGTACGGCTTCAAGGCCTTTGGTATCTATCGCATCATCGTCGGCACCATCATCATCGTGCTGCTGCTGACAGGTCACTCACTTGCAATGGTCGACTAAATGGACTTCAACGAAGGCGCATTCATATACATCAACAAGCCCTATGGCATGTCGTCGTTCGGCGCATTGGCCCACATCCGCTACCTCATCTCAAAGAAGATGCACGTCAAGCGGGTGAAGACGGGGCATGCCGGTACGCTCGACCCCTTGGCAACGGGCGTCCTGATACTCTGCACGGGCAAGGCCACGAAGCAGATAGAGACGCTCCAGCTGCACGACAAGGAATACACCGCCACCCTGCAGCTTGGGGCCACCACACCGTCGTTCGACCGTGAGCATACCGTTGACATGACCTATCCCACGCGCCACATCACCCGTGAACTCATCCTTCGCGTGCTCGCCGGTTTCGTCGGCGAGATTCAGCAGGTGCCGCCGTTGTTCTCGGCCGTCATGGTCGATGGCCACCGTGCCTATAAGCTGGCCCGAAAGGGGGCCGACGTCGAACTGCAGGCCAAGCCCGTCCGCATTGACGAGCTGGAGCTGACGGCCTTCGACCCTGAGAAGATGCAGATGAGCATCCGCGTGGTCTGCGGCAAGGGTACCTACATACGCTCACTGGCCCGCGACATCGGCTGCGCCTTGGGTAGCGGTGCCTTCCTGACGGCTCTCTGCCGAACCCGTCTTGGCGATGTCCGCATTGAGGACTGCCAGACCTTCGACTCGTTCCCCCAATGGCTCGACGAGGCCTTATCGAAATAACGGAATAACAAAATAGTAACATAGATGAAACTATCACAATTCAGATTCCAGCTGCCAGAGGAGCAGGTAGCGCTGTTCCCGCCACACCGCACCTTCGAAAACGAAGATGGCACGGTAGAACGTATCTATAGCCGCGACCAGTCGCGCCTGATGGTGATTCACCGCAAGCGTCAGACCATCGAGATGTATAAGAAGGATGCCGACGGTAACGATACCGACCAGTTCCTGTCGTTTCGTGATCTCGTTGACTACTTCGACGAGGGCGACACCTTTGTCTTCAACGACACGAAGGTTTTCCCGGCACGGCTGTTCGGTACCAAGGAGAAGACCGACGCCCAGATAGAGGTGTTCCTGCTGCGTGAGCTGAACGCTGAGCTGCGCCTGTGGGACGTACTGGTAGAGCCGGCCCGCAAGATACGCATTGGCAACAAGCTGTTCTTCGAGGAAGACGGACCGATGGTTGCTGAGGTTATCGACAATACCACCAGCCGTGGCCGCACGCTGAGGTTCCTCTACGACTGCGACCACGACGAGTTCAAGCGCGAGCTCTTTGCCTTGGGGGCTGCCCCGCTGCCGCGCTACATCGTCGACCGCCGGGCAACGGTGCCTGAGGATATGGAGAATTTCCAGACCATCTATGCCCAGAACGAGGGGGCGGTGACGGCACCTGCCACTGGACTGCACTTTAGCCGCCAGCTGATGAAGATGATGGAGATTCGCGGCTTCAGCTTCGCCTACCTGACCGTTCACTGCGGCCTTGGCTGTTTCGACAGCATTGAGGTGGAGGACCTGACGAAGCACAAGATGAGCTCGGAACAGATGATTATCGACGAGGCTTGCTGCCAGTTGGTGAACGATACCAAGCAGGCCGGCCACCGCGTCTGCACAGTGGGTGTCAGCACTACCCGCGCCACGGAGACCGCCGTGGGTACCGACGGACTGTTGAAGCCTTTCGACGGCTGGACCAACAAGTTTATCTTCCCGCCTTATGACTTCGGACTCGCCAATGCAATGATAGCTAACTTCTATCACCCTGAGTCGACGATGATGATGCTGACGGCTGCCTTCGGTGGCTACGACATCGTCTTCGAGGCTTACGAGCAGGCCGTCGAAAAGGGTTATCAGTTCGGGTGCTTCGGCGACGCGCTGCTGATTCTCGACGATTAGACCATATTTGACGGTTAGACGGTTAGACTATATTGGCGGTTAGACTCATGCATAAGGTATATTTGGGGTTAGGAAGTAATCTGGGCAATCGGCAGCAGAATATTGAAGATGCTGTACGACTTGTGCAGGAAAGGGTGGGACAGGTTGTTCGCCAGTCGTCGCTCATGGAGTCCGAGCCGTGGGGCTTTGAGTCCTGTCATAACTTCCTCAATGCCGTTATCCTGTGCCAGACAACAAAGACACCACGTGAGGTGCTGACGCTGACCCAGCAGATAGAGCGTGACTTGGGCCGGGAAAAAAAGTCTGCCCGTCTAACCGTCGAAAAGTCTACCCGTCTAACCGTCAGCCAAAAGTCGTCTGACCGTCAGTACGCTGACAGACCCATCGACATCGACATCCTGCTCTACGACGACCTGACGGTCGACGAGCCCGACCTGAAGATACCGCATCCGCTGATGCATAAGCGCGACTTCGTGATGAAACCACTACGCGAGATATACCAACCAGACTAACAGAGCTTACAATCCATAACTAATAACTCTAACAAAAATGAAGCGAACTACCTTACTAATTTTGAGCCTTGTCTCGTTCTGTGCTGTGAACGCTCAGAACAAGTATAAACAGTACACCGACAACCTGCCGTTCAAGATGGCAGAGGTGCAGGCCCCTGCCATTCCCGACCGCCGGGTGGTGTTGACAGACTTCGATGCTGTAGGCACGGGCGAGACACTCTGTACTGACGCTTTCACCAAGGGCATCAGCTATCTGAAGCGCAACGGCGGCGGCCACCTCATCGTGCCCCGTGGCGTGTGGTTGACAGGTCCCATCGTCCTGGAGTCGAACATCGACCTGCACTTGGAGGCCGGTGCCGTCATCCAGTTTGCTGCCGACGAAAATCTCTACCCGCTCATCAAGACCTCGTTCGAAGGACTTGACACCCGCCGCTGCCAGTCGCCGCTGAGTGCCAACGGTGCCACAAACATCTCCGTAACGGGCCAGGGCGTCATCGATGGCAATGGCCAATACTGGCGCCCTGTGAAACGGGCAAAGGTGACCGACGCCCAGTGGAAGGAAGTCCTGGCGCGCCCCGGTGGCCGCGAGATGAAGAAGGACTACTGGGTGCCCTCCGAGGGTTACGAGAAGGGCGAAAAGGGCGCCAACATGAACGTGCCCGCTGCTACGACCGAGGAGGAGTGGCAGCAGGTGAAGCGGTTCCTGCGCCCGGTGATGGTCAGTCTTGTGGGCTGCAAGAACGTGCTGCTTGAGGGCGTCATCTTCCAGAACTCACCGGCGTGGAATATCCATCCGCTGATGTGCGAGAATATTATTATAGATAATGTACTCGCGCGTAACCCAGCCTTCGCCCAGAACGGCGACGCCCTCGACCTGGAGTCGTGTACCAACGCCCTGATTGTCAACTCTAAGTTTGATGCCGGCGACGACGGCATCTGCCTGAAGAGCGGCAAGGATGCTGACGGCCGCCGGCGTGGCGTGCCCTGCTCGAATGTCGTCGTCGACGGCTGTACCGTCTTTGCCGGACATGGCGGTTTCGTCGTAGGGTCAGAGATGAGCGGCGGCGTTAGGAATATCAGCGTCAGGAACTGCCAGTTCCTCGGCACCGACGTAGGCCTGCGCTTCAAGTCGACCCGTGGCCGTGGCGGCGTGGTCGAGAACATCTTCATCGACGGAATCTCGATGACCGACATCAAGACCTACGCCCTGACCTTCAACATGTACTACGGCGGCAAGTCGGTGGCCGAGGTGCTGGCCGAAGGCGGCAGCCCTCAGGAGGAGAAGGCGATGCCTGTCACCGAGGAGACGCCCGTCTTCCGCAACATCGACATCCGCAATGTCATCTGCCACGGTGCCGGCTATGCCATGGAGTTCAACGGACTGCCCGAGATGCCCATCGACCGCATCACCCTGCGCAATATCGACATCAGCGCCAAGCATGATGCGACGTTCCAGCATTGCCAGAACATCATCCGCGACAATGTCCGAATTAAGGTGGAATGAATAAGAAACGAGGAATGGCGACTTGTCCATTCCTCGTTTCTTATTGATGTTTACTTGCCAATCCTTCTGACCGGCTTGTCGGATGCCAGTCCGCGTGTCTCGCGCGACCAGTAGTAGTCGTCATACCAGGCGTCGTAACCCCAGCGATAGCTGCTCCAGTTGGGCGACGATACGTGATAGAGGCTGAACTCCACGTCATTGCCGTGCTCGGCAATGTAGCCCGTGAAGCGGTTGTCGCTCAGCCGGTAGTCATGGATCTCCAATTCCGTCCCCTCCTCAATGAAGTAGACCCTGATCCTGCCGTAGTTCACCGTCCAGCGTATGTGGTTGGCCACATAGTCCCATGGTGCCCTGGAGTAGTAGTCCACCCAGTAGCCGTCGCCGCTGGAGTAGCGGTAGGGGTCGCGCAGGAATGTGATTTCCGTAGCTGTGGCGTAGTAGGTGTCGCCGTTGTAGTAGGTGTTCACATACATGTTTCCCTTCCATGTGCCCTCTAAGGTGTAGGCGATGGCATCGTCGTCATCCCAGTCGCAGGAGCTGAAGGTCGTGCCTGCCATCATGGTCAGCAGCATTGCCAAGAGTGTGTATATCTTCTTCATCGTCGTAAAGTTTTAAAAGGTGAATAACTCAGTTTGTTGGTGCAAAGTTACGCTTTTTTCCTGGATTGTCAAGAGGGAAAAACATAAAACCGCATAGGGGAATCCCTACGCGGCTTTTTACCTTTAGGCCTTCTTGCTGTTTTTGCCTTTACTTACGCAGGCCGAGCGTCTTGACGATAGCACGGTAGCGGTTGATGTCGTTGACATAGAGGTACTTCAGCAGCTTGCGGCGACGGCCTACCATCATGGTCAGCGAGCGGGCGGTAGCGAAGTCCTTGTGGTTCTTCTTCAGGTGCTCCGTCAGGTGCTTGATGCGATAGGTGAACAGGGCAATCTGAGCTTCGGGAGAACCCGTGTCGGTTGCCGACTTGCCATACTGGCTGAAAATCTCTACTTTCTTTTCTTTGTCTAAGTACATGTTGTTGATGAATTGAATTTGTGAATACTAAACATCCTTCAAAAGTCCTTGCCGCCTTCATCACCGACGGGGGCTTCGTCAAATGCGGCTGCAAAGGTACTACTTTTTCTCCGTTCCTACAAGTTTTTCGCACCTCTTTTTCTCTCTTTCGTTAATAATGCTTAATTTGCGGCTGTTCTTGTCTGCTTTTAGTCACAATGTTAGGATTTTTTATTAGCTTTGCAGCATATATATATAGTTTATATGTCTAACAACTAAACAAATGTAATTATGAAGAAATTGATTGTTATGGCAGTAGTCGCCTTAATGGCTACGGTGACTGTCAATGCACAGCAGATGTTCCTCAAGCCGATGGTCGGTGGAACGCTTTCTACCCTGACTGGTCAGGACGACGCTAAGATGAAGTTTGGCTTCGTCGGTGGTGCCGAGTTTGGTTATCAGGTGGCCGACCCGTTTGCAGTAACCGTCGGTGCGCTGGTCAGCATGCAGGGTGCCAAAACGGATGATGACAAGAGTATAGGCCTTGAGGACGCCAGCACCACGCTGACCTACCTGAACGTTCCCATCCTGGCCAATTACTACATCATTCCCGGTCTGGCCGTGAAGGCTGGTATCCAGCCCGGTTTCCTGCTCTCTCATAAGTCTAAGTATACCATACTGGGAGTAAAGGAAGAGAACACCAGCACGGACGAACTGAAAACCTTCGACCTGTCGATTCCCCTCGGCCTGTCGTACGAGTTCTCTGACTTCGTCATCGACGCCCGCTACAACCTGGGTCTGACCAAGGTCAATAAGGATAACAAACTCTTGGACAAGGATATGAAGAACAGCGTCATCATGCTGACCCTCGGCTATAAGATTCCGTTCTAAACGACGCATTTAGTACTTTTTTAAGCGTGAACCACTTGGTTTACGCTTTTTTTTTCGTACCTTTGCAGCCGATTTCAAGAAAGTGACTTATGCAGGACATCAGAAACATAGCAATTATTGCACACGTTGACCACGGCAAGACGACGCTCGTGGACAAGATGATGCTGGCCGGAAACCTCTTCCGCGAGGGACAGAACCTCAGCAGCCAAGTACTCGACGCCAACGACCTCGAGCGTGAACGAGGCATCACCATTCTGTCGAAGAACGTCAGCATCAACTGGAAGGGCGTGAAGATCAACATCATCGACACCCCGGGACACTCCGATTTCG
>JAEEGJ010007180.1_pt1 | contig 32288 bp, 29 predicted proteins | sample 8958761 | NCBI WGS metagenome assembly JAEEGJ01 (sample SAMN16246546, study PRJNA631951) | gut metagenome | biome: gut microbiome; feature: rumen; material: RS-attached | host: Bos | place: Iran: Karaj | collected 2018-10
GCGGACGCCGAGGATGGCCTCGTAGAGGGCCTGCAGCTGCGGGAGCGTGAAGACCTCCGGCAGCAGCTCGAAGCCCACGGGGCGGAAATGGATCTGCTCCTTGAGCCGGTCGAGCGCGATGCGCAGGATGCGGTCGTGGTCGAACGCCAGCGGCGGGACGGCCGAGACCGGGAACCAGCGCGCGTCGGCGGCATCGTCGCCGCCCTGCACGCTGCCTTTGCGCACCAGCGCCATGTAGGCGATCGTGATTACGCGCTCGCGCGGGTCGCGGTCCACGGCGGTGAAGGTCCCGAACTGGGTAATGGAGGCCGCCTCGAAGCCCGTCTCTTCCTTCAGTTCGCGCCGGGCGCCCGTGTCGGCGTCCTCGTCCATCTGAAGAAAGCCGCCGGGGAAAGCCCAGCGGCCCTTGTAGGGGTCGATGCCGCGCTGGACGAGCAGGATGGAAAGTCCTTCGCGGACGTCGTAGCCGAAGATGACGCAGTCCGTCGTGACAGCGGGATGGGGGTACTGATAAGTGTACATACGCGTAATTTCTACGCAAAGATAATCATTTTCCTGAGAAAACGTATCCCTGTCCTGACCAGTACCCCGGTCCGCTATCGACGCGCAGGCGCGCGGCTCATCTACTTGGTGGCGTTGTTTTCAGAAGGAACGCTCCATCTGTTGTTCACCTTGCTGGCGCCGGGGATCAGGCCCTGTCGGCAGTAGGACCGTGCCGTGGACGTGGCGAAAATGAAAGAGAGACAAGTTCATTTCCACTTGTCTCTCTTATTAATTCTCAATTAGTCAGGCGGGAAGAACCGCTATTATTGCACTAATATTCCTCTTCGTTGAAGAAGAAATCGTCTTTGGTCGGGTAGTCGGGCCAGATGTCCTCGATGGTCTCGTAGATCTCGCCCTCTTCTTCGAGTTCCTCCAAGTTCTCAATCACTTCTTCGGGAGCACCGGAGCGGTTGGCATAATCAATCAGTTCTTCTTTTGTCGCCGGCCACGGAGCATCGTCCAGGCTGCTGGCAAGTTCGAGTGTCCAATACATAGTAGTACCTTGTTAGTTGGCGCAAAGATAGAAATTATTTCGAAATGTGAACCGCTTTCGGAAAAAGAGTTTTGCGCAATGGGAAAAACCTTGTTTCGCATTCGTATAAACGGGGCTCAAAGTGGCCGGATTGGTCCCCGGCGGAAATGGGACGAGTTCCTTTCGGTCGTTTTTTCGTCCCGGAATTGTCTTGGATTGTCCGCCAAACGGGCGTTTTGTCACATATTTGACCCTTTCGGTGATATTGTCTTGGTGGCCCTCGCATATAGGCATACCTTTGCATCGAAACACAACCAACTTTTGGCATGACACTGCAAAACCTGTTGAGGCTCGACAACGCCTCCTTCATATATCCCGCCAGCCAGTCGAAGAAGTATTCTTCGCTGTACCGGATGTCCGTCACCCTTTCCGAGCCGGTCGCCGTCGACGTGCTCCAGCAGGCGCTGGAGGCGACGGTTTCCCGCATCCCGACCTTCCATTATACCCTGACGGGCGGTACGCTCTGGTGGTATCTGCGGCACCTGGACAAGACGCCCTGCGTCCTCCCGCTCCAGCCGCTGCACCATTTCAGCATCAAGGGCAACGGCGGCTTCCTGTTCCGCGTCTCCGCGGACGGCTGCCGCATCGTTCTCGATATCTTCCACGTCCTGACCGACGGCAACGGCGGGATGACCTTCCTGCTCACGCTGGCCGCGGAATACCTCCGTCGCCGCTATGGCGTGACGCCGGTCTACGGCGGCCGCATCCTGGACCCGTCCGACGCGCCCTGCGCCTCGGAGCTGGCCGACGCGTTCGACGATTTCGGCGGCAAGCGCGGCGCCCTGGAGCAGAATGACCCCGCCTACCATATCCACGGCCGTCTGCTGGGCGTCAAAGAGCTGCGCAACTTCCGGGTCCGCATCCCGATGGGCCGCATCGCCGAAGTGGCGAAGGCGCGTCAGGCCACGGTGACCGAGCTGATGACGGCCGCAATGGTGGCCGCCCTGCAGGAGGTCCGCCGCAAGGATCCCCTCCGCCACCGGTCGGTGCTCAAGGTCAACGTGCCCGTGGACCTGCGCCGCATCTTCGGCGGCTGCACCCTGCGCAACTTCTCCTCCTATGTGATCCTGGGCGTGGACGTGCGCAACGGCGACTACGACTTCGACCACATCCTGGAGGTCGTGTCCGCGCAGAAGCGTCTCTACTCGATGCCGAGCCAGCTGGAACCGAAGGTGGCCAAGAACGTGGAGCTGGAGAACAACTTCGCCATCAACTGCATCCCGCGCTTCCTGAAGAAGCCCATCATCGACGTGATCAACAAGCTGAAGGGCGACCGCTACTGCACGCACACCCTGTCCAACCTGGGCAAGATCGACCTGCCGGAGTCCCTGCGCCCGTACGTGCGCGACATTGACTTCGTCCTGGGCCGCCAGCGCGGCAATTCAGGCGCTTCCGCCTGCGTCGGCATCAACGACAACCTGATCCTCAACATGTCCCGCCGCATCGCGGAGCGCGCCTTCGAGGACGCTTTCGTGGAGCAGCTCGCGATGCTCGGCATCCCCGTGGAGGCGACCGAGGAGAGCATTTAGGTCGGAGGCCTCAAACTTTTTTGCGAAATATTTTGCAAGATTAAGAAAAGTCACTATCTTTGCAATCCCAAAAGAACGCAGCCTCTCTTCGAACGGTTTGATGACGCTGCCTCTTCAGTAAGCATTGACATATTATGGATTTGATTAACTTAGTAGAGCAGTCGTTCAACACGAACAAAACTGCCTCCTACCCGCAGTTCAAGGCCGGTGACACCATCACGGTGACCTACCGGATCAAGGAAGGCGACAAGGAAAGACTCCAGAGCTTCCGTGGCGTGGTGATCCAGATTTGTGGTTCCACTCCGTACACGAAGACCTTCACCATCCGCAAAGTTTCCAACGGCATCGGTGTGGAGCGTATCTTCCCTTACGAGTCTCCCGCAATCGACAAGATTGAACTGAACAAAGTCGGTAAGGTCCGTCGCGCACGTATCTTCTACCTCCGCAACCTGGCTGGTAAGAAGGCTCGCATCAAAGAGGCGAAGCGTGTCGTGAAAGAGACTCCGGCAGAGTAGAATAGACCGGCCTTGCGCCGGTTGGTAATGGCGCCTTAGCTCAGCTGAATAGAGCATTTGACTACGGATCAAAAGGTCGCAGGTTTGAATCCTGCAGGCGTCACCAGAGCAATGGAAACATTGCAAGGACGAAGGCCCCGCAACATCGTTGCGGGGCTTTTTGTTGCAGCAGGGTCCCGGACGAAAGCTAGCTCTCGTCCGGTCAGCCGCTATTTGACTGGAATGAAAATGAACAGGGAAGCGACCAGGGCGATCAGGAAGATCAGCAGGGTGAGGTAGAGGACATACAGCAGGCCGGTCTTGAGCGTGAGCCTGACCGCCTTCTTGTAGGGGACCCCCAGCAACTGGTGGTAGTCGATTACCAGCAGGATCGCGCAGAACAGCAGGCTCGGGTTGTGGTGCTTGCCGAACGTCACCAGCAGCCAAAGCATGTTGAAGATGCACAGCTGACACAGGATATACGCCGAGATGGCCGCCGCACCGGAGAAACTGATCTGATACTTCTTCCGCAGCATCACCCACAGCAGCAGCCACAGCCACAGGAAATTGCCCAGGAACATCTGGACGCCCTTGCTGCGCAGATTGCTCTCGAAGGCCGCCAGGGACTTTTTCCACGGCTTGTCCGCCTTGTCAGGATAGGTGTCCAGGTGCGTCAGGATGACGATTTCGCGGAGCGTTTTCCCAATCTGGTTCGCCCGGGCCTCCAGGGTAAGCGTATCCGTCCTCGTAGCCGTGCTGTCCGACTTGATGGTGATGTCCATGTCGGTGCTCTCGATGATCTTCTGGAAGACGCTTTTCTCGGCCTCGGCCGGCTGCAGGATGGACAGCAGGAGCGTGAACACCGAAAAGAACACCAGCAGGGCCGTGAGCGGCGCCAGATAGTGTTCGTGGTCGCCTTTGACGACATAGTCCCGCATCATGTAGCCGGGCCGGAACACCAGCTGCGAGATCGTCCGCTTGGCATCGTCGTTCATGAACGGGATGAGTTCACGGCCGCCCAGATAGGTGCCGCCCTGCTTGCGGACCCGGGCCTTGGCCGGCTTGCGCCAGGGAACATATCCCAGCTCGCAGTAGATGGAATACATCCTGCGCTGGGCCTTGAACCACGCGGAGACGCGTTCGGTCAGTTTCTTTTGCATAGTCTATTCCTTTTCGTTGCTGCCGGACAGGCTGAGCATCAGGTTGCGGATGGAGAAGAAGATGGAGAACTGGCCGATGGCCAGCACCCAGTCGTGGCGGATCAGGCCGTAGATGATGATCATCAGCGAGCCGATCACGGCGAGCACCCAATGGCCCAGGGGCAGGATGGACTGGTGGCGGCGGTAGCTGTAGACCAGCTGGTAGATGGAGCGGACCTCATAGGTGACCTGGCCGGCGATGCCGAAGAGCAGCAGGCCCAGGGGGACATATTCGTTGTGCAGGAACGTGTCCACGAACACGGGGAAATCCTTGATGATGAGCCCGATGATGACCAGCGGGAAGATGGCCTGCAGGATGGGCACGATGCGCGGCACCTTCTTGTAGAGCCCCATCACGCTGATGTTCCACATGTAGACGTAGTAGCCGAGGCTCTCGCCGACGATGATGGAAAGGTCCTTGCGGAGCCAGCCGTAGACATACAGGAGCACGGCGCCGAGGCTGCTGAGCACCCAGTAGATGCCCGGCGACTCCACGCGGTGGTGCTTCTCCGACAGATACCACTGGATCAGGATCCGGCTGCCGTAGACACCCATCGCCACGAGGCCCAGCAAATATACCCAAAGCGGACTGTCCATCAGGCCCGGGCGGTTTTAGGACCGTAGAAACGCTCGCGGATCCTGTCCTGCAGGTCGTCCGGGAGGCCACGGATGATGGAATTGAGGGTGTTCTCGGGGAAATCGCTGTAGCGCAGGAAGATCAGACCGTCCAGGCTGTCGCAGAAATCCGGGTCCACGTTGAAACAGACCAGCTTCGCCCCGCAGCTGAAATACTTGCGCACCAGCACCGGCAGGCGGAAGCGTCCGCCCGAAAGGGCCAGCAGCAGGCGGTCCAGGGCGTCGACATTCTTGTCGGGAATCCGGAGCAGCGCGTCCGGGTCGACGGAGAGGAAATCGGGGACGAAAGGATGCGGGGCGCGGGCGATCCGCCCGGCGTCCGGCATCGGGTAGTTGCGTTCGATGTATCTGACCGCGAGGCTCTTGTAGAAGGTCGGGATGGCGTTGCTGATGCTCACCGGACCGGAGAAATACTCCATGTCGGGGCACTGCAGCGTGCTCACGCCCAGGCCGGTCAGCAGGAGCCGGAGCGGCTGGACCTCGCGCTGGTATTTCTGGATGATGAAGGAGCGGCCGAGCTCCATCGAGCGCGCCAGGAGCGGCTCGGCCTTGTCGCCGTAGCGGTAGAGCGTGGCGGAATAGAAGCCGGACAGGCCGGGGTGGTCCCGGTGGATCTCCGGGCCGAAGCCGAGCCGGTAGGCGCCCACGATCTCGCGGTTGGGGACGTGCCAGAGGATCATCTGGCGGTAGTGGGCGTCGTAGGTGTCCGTGTCTTCCGCCTGGCCGCAGCCTTCGCCGACGGCGCGGAAGGTCTCCTCGCGCAGGCGGGAGAGCTCGCGCATCGTGTCGGGGGCTTCGTCCGCGCGGATCAGGTAGGCGCGGTAGTCGCCGAGTTCGAACAGCATCCGTTCAGGCAGGTTCTCGATCTCGGCGCGGACCCGCTCCGCGGGCACGGGGGCGGCCAGCGGTGCCAGGCCCTCGGCTGCGGATCCTCCGCAGCAGTCCTGGCACTGGGCCTCCAGCGCGTAGCAGCGGCTGCGGAGGTACTTGCCCAGCGTGGGGACGTCCATCGAGGCGATCTCCTCGGCCGAGATGGCCTGGCCGATGCGCACCTGCACGGTCGTTCCCCGCTTGTTGAAGAGTTCGTGGGGGAGCCGGACGGTCCGCAGGCGCGGGTGGATCTTGCCCAGGATATGGAAACTTCTGGAATTCTCGCCCTGGAAATAGATGGGGATCACCGGCAGGCCGGAACGCCGGATGAGCTTGATGATGTTCTCGGCCCAGGGGATGTCCTCCACGACCCGCTTGCGGCCGCGGGCCGTGCGGTTCTTCCTGCTCTGCCAGGTGGCCACCTCTCCGGCGGGGAAGAGGCCGAGCGGGCGCTTGTCGGCCAGGTGGCCGAGCGCCGTGCGGATGCCGGAGACGCTGCGGGCGCCGCCGGCGGAGAAGTTGTCCACGGGGATGAAACTGTCCCTGAGGCAGGGAATCATCGAGAGCAGGAACGTGGTCAGGATCTTGTAGTCCGGACGGCGGGAGCCGATGACCGTGTTGAGGATCATCCCGTCCACGCTGCCGAAATGGTGGTTGGAGACCGTGATGAACGCGCCCTCCGCGGGGATGTTGTCCAGCTGCTGTTCGGGAATATGGTAGCGGACGCCGACCTCCTCCAGCACGTGGGCGGAAAAGGCGGGACCCTGGCTCTCGCAGTATTTTCTGTGGATTCTGTTGACCTCCTCGAGGTCCAACAGGCGATAGGCAAACCTGGTGATCAGTCTGCCCGGCAATCCCTTGAGCCCCAATGCTTTCTGTAGTTCCGGGAGCTCGATGATCGTTTTTCGGTTTTCAGTCACGTCGTATAGTTAGTGCGCTCTTAGAGATTACAAAGATATAAAAAAACGTTCTCTTATGGCAGGTTTTGCCATTGCCCCGGGATTTTTTTAACTTTGCGCCGTAAATATTTACACCATGCGCAACATTCTTTTAATCATCGACCTGCAGAAAGATTTCATCTATGGTTCCCTGACCGTTCCCGGCGCCACCCAGGTGCTCCCGGCCATCAACGAAGTCAAGGACCGTTTCGACCTCGTCTATTTCACGCTGGACTGGCACCCCGTCGACCACTGCTCCTTCCAGGCGCAGGGCGGTCCGTGGCCCGTGCACTGCGTGCACCACACGGCCGGCGCCGCGCTCGACGAGAGCGTGCTGTCCGACCTCCCCGAGGAGAAGACGCGCTTCATCCTGAAGGGCTGCGTGCAGGGTCCGGAAGAGTACGGCGCATTCGTGGGCTTCGATCCTGACCATCAGGACCTTTTCGCCCCCGGCGACGAAGTGGTGATCTGCGGCATCGCGGCCGAATACTGCGTGCTCGAGTCGCTCAAGAACCTCTACGCCATCAGCCGCCAGATCGGCTTCGGCGTGAAGGTCTACCTCGACGGCACCGCCAAGTTCGCGAGCTACGACACCGTCAAGGCCTTCATGGCCGAGAACGGCATCCAGGAATACCGGAAATAAGTCCGTGACATTCTGTCAATGGCAAATGATTTGCTTTCACAAGAAGCAAATAGATTCGAATTATGTCAGATAAGAAAGATAAGAAGATGGATCCGCAGGTGGAAGAGCCGGTAGAGACGGCTCCCAAGGCGGAAGAACCCAAAAAGAAGCAGAAAAAGGAAGACAAGAAGGACGTCGCCCTGCGTGCGCAGGTCGCCGAGCTTTCTGACAAATTGGCGGCCGAGAAGGACAGCTATATCCGTCTGATGGCGGAGTTCGAGACGTTCCGGCGCCGCAGCGCCGAGGACCGGCTCAACCTGATCGCCTCGGCGGCGTCCAAGACCATCGAGGGACTCCTCCCGGTGCTGGACGACTGCGAGCGCGCGATGGAGATGCTCGCCAAGTCTTCCGACGAAGCGGCCAAGGAAGGCACTTCGTTGATATACAACAAGTTGATGGATTACCTCAAGACCCAGGGCCTGGCCCGCATCGAGGCCAAGGGCGAAGTCTTCAACACGGACTTCCACGAGGCCGTGACCCAGTTCCCCGCTCCCAGCGAGGACCTCAAGGGCAAGGTCATCGACGTGATCCAGACCGGCTACACGCTGGGCGGCAAGGTCCTGCGGTATGCCAAAGTAGTGGTGGGAGCATAAATCAATGGCAGAGAAAAGAGATTACTACGAGGTGCTGGGGCTCCAGAAAGGAGCTTCGGCCGACGATATCAAGGGCGCCTACCGTAAGGCCGCCCTCAAATGGCATCCGGACCGCTGGGTCAGCGGCACGGATGCGGAGAAGAAGACCGCCGAGGCGAAGTTCAAGGAGGCCTCCGAGGCCTACTCCGTGCTGAGCGACCCGGACAAGAAGGCGAAATACGACCAGTTCGGTTTCGCCGGCGTGGACGGGGCCGCCGGCCAGGACTGGAGCCAGGGCTTCGGCAACCTCAATGACATTCTCAACAACCTCTTCGGCGGCGCGTTCGGCGGCTTCGGCGGCTTTGGCGGTTTCGAAGGGTTCGGCGGTTTCGGCGGCCAGCAGGGCCAGCACGTCCAGCGCGGCCGCGACATCCGCACGCGCGTCCGCGTGACCCTCGAGGAGATCGCGAACGGCTGCGAGAAGGAAGTGACCATCGAGCGCAACCGTCCCTGCCCGAGCTGCGACGGCCGCGGCGCCAAGAACGCCTCCGATGTCAAGACATGCCCGACCTGCAAGGGCTCCGGCCGGGTGCAGACTGTCGCCAACACCCTGTTCGGCCGCGCCATCAACTACGCGACCTGCCCGAACTGCGGCGGCTCCGGCAAGGTGGTCACCAACCCCTGCCCGTCCTGTAAGGGCACGGGCCTGGTCCGCCAGAAGGAGACCGTCAAGGTCCGCATCCCGGCGGGCGTGGAGGACGGCATGCAGCTCACGCTGCGTGGCGAAGGCCACGCCGCGGCGCAGGGCGGCGTCAACGGCGACCTGCTCGTGATCGTGGAGGAACAGCCGCACGCCCAGCTCAAGCGCGAAGGCCAGAACCTCTTCTATACGCGCGTGATCAGCGTCGCGGATGCGATGCTGGGTTGCGAGATCCAGGTCCCGGCCCTGGACGGCCCGCAGCGCCTCAAGCTCGAGCCCGGCACGCAGTCCGGCACGGTCGAGCGCCTGCGCGGCAAGGGCCTCCCTTCGGTCAACGGCTACGGCTCCGGCCGCGGCGACCTCTACGTCAAGATCCTGGTGTGGATCCCGCGCAAGCTGAGCCGCAGCGATCGCGAGGCGATCGAGAAGCTGCGCGACGCGTTCCGTCCCGATCCGAACCGGGACGACAGGACGCTCTTCGAAAAGGAAAGCCAGTACTTCTAGCGGAAGAACCGGTCGATCTCCTGGATGGTCTCCGGGAGGGCAAAGATGGCGACGCGGTCATAGGGTTCTATGACGGTGTCGCCAACTGCTATCAGGGCCTCGCTGCCGCGGATCACACCGCCGATGATGGCGTTGCGCGGGAAGTCGATGTCCTTGATCGGTCCGTTGGTGATGGCGGCGCCGGGGGCCACCGTGTATTCGATGACTTCGGCGTTGGTGCCGGTCATATAGCGCACGAAACGCGCCTTGCCCGACAGGGTGAACTTGAAAATGCGCCCTGCGGTGATGAGTTTCTTGTTGATGACGTTGTCCACGCCCATCTCCTCCGCGATGTGGATGTACTCGATGTTCTCCACCTCGGCGATGGTGCGGGGCACGCCGAATTTCTTGGCGACCACGCAGGAGAGGACGTTGCTCTCGTCGTTGCCCGTGAGGGCGATGAAGGCGTCGTAGTCGGGGAGGCCCTCCTCGAAGAGGAAGTCGGAGTTGCGGCCGTCGCCGTTGACCACGCGCACCGTCTCGGGAAGCTTCTCGGAGAGCTCGATGCAGCGGTTCTTGTCGTTCTCCACCAGCTTGACTTTCATGCCGCTGCGGTCCAGCATGCGGGCGAGCATCTCGCCGATCGGGCCGCCGCCCAGGATGAAGGCGCTGTTGATGGAGACGTTGGTCTTGCCGAAATGGCGGTAGAGCGGCTCCACGCCTTCGCGGGTGGTGATCGTGAAGACGAGGTCGCCGTAGAGGAACTTGGTGTCGAGACGCGGGATGATGGTCTTCTCGTCGCGCGAGATGGCAATCACGCGGAACTGCTTGAGCTCCTCGGGGGTGGAGTCCTTGATGAATTCCTGGAGCTTGAGGTCCAGGATGGGGGAGTCTTCCGTGAGCTTGAAGACGGTGATCTGCAGCCGCCCGCGGGCGAACTCCATCGTCTCGGCCGTGGAGTTGTGCTTGAGGAAGGCCACGATTTCGTCGGCGGCGCTCTTCTCGGGATAGAACATCAGCTCGATGCCCAACTCCTTGAAGATGAGCCGGTTCTCTGCGTTGAGATAGTCCTCGTCGTTGACGCGGGCGATCACCTTGGTGGCGCCGATCTGCTTGGCGAGCAGCGCGCCCACGATGTTGACCTCCTGCGCGGCGAGCGGGTAGACGGCGATGAACAGGTCCGCCTTGCCGACATTGGCGGCGCGCTGGACCTGGATGGACGATGGATTCCCCAGGACCGTCTCGACGTCGACATAGGCCGACAGCGCTTCGATGCGCTCGGCGTCGTCGTCGATGACCGTGACCTCGTTGGCCTCGGCACGGAGCATCTTGGCCAGGTGGGAACCGACCTCACCGGCTCCTTCAATGACTATCTTCATAGCGTCTCAAATAATTAAATACTCTCTCTCCCCGCAGGATGCCTTGCAGCAGGATGCAGATCCCGGAATAGCCCGCGGGAGCGGCGCCGGAAGCGGCCACAGGGTGCGCGGGCGGCTCCTGCCGCAGCTGCCGGTATTCCCGGTGCGCATCCCGGACGGCCCGGGCGTATGCTGCCTTTCCCGACAGCAAATATACGATTGCCGCGCAACAATCCAAAATCTTGCGCACGCGGATGCGTCCGCGGGCGCGCGCGGGACCGACCGTCGCGGGCAGGTTGTTCTCCAGCAGGAGCAGCCCGTTGCGGAAATTGAGCTTCAGCTTGAAAGCCGACGAGGGCTTGAGCGTGCCGCCGCCCAGGTGCCAGACGCAGCTCTGCGGCACCACGCCCACGCGCCAGCCCGCAAGCTGGGCGCGCCAGCACCAGTCGATCTCTTCCATGTGCGCGAAGAAGCGCGGATCGAGCCCGCCCAGTTCGCGCCAGCAGCGCGTGCGGACCAGCAGGCAGGCGCCGGTCACCCAGAGCACGTCCGCAGGACGGTCGTACTGGCCGGTGTCCTGCTCGGTGCGGTCGAGCACGCGGCCGCGGCAGTAGGGGAAACCGTAGCGGTCCAGCCGGCCGCCGGCGGCGCCGGCATATTCGAAGCGGTCCGTGCGGCGGTAGTCTCCGCCTTCGGGGAGCAGGACGTGCAGCTTGGGGCCGCAGGCGGCGTAGTCCGCGTGCGAGTCCATCCAGTCCACGAGCGGCTCCAGCCATCCGGCATCGACCTCGATGTCGGAATTCATCAGGACCATGTATTCCGGCGCCTCCGGGTCGGCTGCCAACTGCGCCAGAGCGCGGTTGTAGCCGCCCGTGAAGCCGAAATTCTCTTCAAGAAGGATGGTGCGCACCTGCGGGAAACGCTCCGCGAGCAGCTCGCGGGAACCGTCCGTGCTGGCACTGTCCGCGACCACCACGCCGGCGTCCAGACTCCGCACGCTGTCCAGCAGCGGAGGGAGGAAGCGGTCCAGGTAGTCCCGCGTGTTCCAGTTCAGGATGACGATCGCGGTGCGCATCGGGAATTATTTCTGGCAGTCGCCGTCGCAGTGGCAGTCGCCTTCGCCCTTGCAGTCGCCGTTGCAGTCGCAGTCGCCTTCGCCCTTGTGGCAGTCGCCCTTGCCGTGGCAGCACTTGTGGCCCTCCTGCGGGAGGTATTCGCCGTGCAGGCCTTCGGTCAGCTCCTTCTCGGTGGCGCTGCGCACGCTCTCCACCTTGCCGGTGAAGTGCAGGGTCTTGCCGGCCATCGGATGGTTGAAATCCATCTTGACGGAGCTGTCGGTGACCTCACGCACCGTGCCCTGGACCACCTGCCCGGCCTGGTTGAGCATCGGGATGGTGCGGCCGACCACGAGGAACTCCTCGCGGACCTGGCCGTCGATGGCGAAAGCCGTCTTCGGGAGGTCGATCACATAGGAGGAATCATATTTGCCGTAGCCGTCTTCGGGGCTCAGGACGAAATCAAACGCATCGCCCGGCTCTTTGTCGTGCAGGGCGGCTTCAAACTTGGGAAGGAGCATGCCGGTGCCGTGGATGTACTCCAGGGGAGCGCCGGGGGCGGATTTGTCCGCAATCTGTCCTTCTACTTCGAGGGCGTAGCTCACAGCTACGACTTTGTCATTCTGTACTTTCATATTGCAAAGTTAGTGCTTTTTGGGGAATTTACCCGCTGAAGTCCACCTCCTCGAAGGCGAGGGTGGGGACCAGCTTGGTCTGGCAGGGTCGCGCGTCGTCGCCGGCGGCGACCAGGTGCGACCACAGCTGCAGGAAATTGCCTGTCATCAGCATCCCGCTCACGGGCCGGACGATCTGCCCGTTCTCGAACAGATAGCCTTCGACGCCGTAGGAGAAGTCGCCGGTGACGGGGTTGCTGTTGCCGCCGTTGAAGTCGGTGACCAGGATGCCGTGGCCGCAGCGGCGCAGGATCGCGTCGCGGTCCAGCCCGGCGACCGGCCAGGGCAGGACCTTCGGGCGCGTCGCGTCTTCGACGGTCGGCGCCATCTGCATCTTGGCCGCCATATAGGTGTTGATGAAATACTGCTTCACCACGCCCCGCTCGACGACCGGCGCCTCGACGGTCGCGACGCCTTCGGAGTCGAAATACTTGGAGCAGGTCTGCCCCGGGATGCGGGGCACGTCCAGGATGGTGAGCCCTTCGGGGAACACCTGCTGCCCGAGGCTGTCCATCAGGAACGAGTTGTTCTGCTGGATGGAGTAGCCGCTCAGCGCCCGGAGCACGGGCGAGACGAGCTTGGAGGCCATCTCGGCGTCGATCACGGCCGTGTAGCGGCCGCCGGGCGCGGGCGCGGAGCCGATCTGGCCCGCGGCGCGCGCGAGCGCCTCCCGGCCGCACGCCGGTGCGTCCAGCTCCGAGAGCCGCGACGACGCGTCCCACCAATACCCGCTATACTTCTCTCCGTCGCTCTCGACGGTAATCTCCACCCCATAGTCGAACGACGTCTCACTGTGCCGGCAGCACACCCCATTCGTATCCATCACCACCGTCTCATAAATGCTGTCGCTATATTCTCCCTCCTCGCTTATAATCTCGTATTTTTTTACGGGAGTGGGGGAAGTGGCCCCGGCAAAACCGTGGCCACCCTTTTCCAACGTTGCAGCGGCAGCAGCCTCTGAAAACCGTGCCACCCTCGGCATCGTAAGAGGGGGGACCGCAAGCGAAGCGCAGTGGTGGGGTCCGACGCAGTCGGACGTTTTCAGAGGCTGGCTGCCGTGCAACGAAGAATGCAGGACAGAAGCGTTGAGGGCGAGCTGCCGGCGGTCGGCAGGGGAGAGCGACGCGCGGGACGGGTCGACGAGCCCGAGCTCGTCGCCGGTCAGCGCATCGTGGCAGCAGCGCGCCGGATCAGGCAGCGAGCGGCACGGATCCTCCGCGACCATGCGCGTGGCCGCCACCGCCCGGGCGATGAAGCCCTCCAGCGCAGCCGGATCCAGCTTGTTGGTCGAATAGCTCCCGAAACGCCCGTCCACGAACAGCGCCAGCGACAGCGACCGGTCCGCACAATGCGTCACACGGTCCACCTCGCCGTCCAGCGTGGCCACCAGGTCCTCCTCACTCTTGGAAAGCGTCGCCCGCGCATGCTGCGCCCCCGCCTCCTGCGCCATCCGCAACGCCTCGCGGACAAAATCCAGTTCCAGATCCGTAATCATCTCAATCACCTCCGACCGTTAAATGGCTGATCAAAACAGAAGGAATGCCGCACGACACGGCGACACTCTGCTCCTTGCCGCAGGTCCAGGTCCCCTCGTCGATCTTCAGATCGCCGGCGACCCCTTCGATATCGGCAAGCGCCTGCGGCCCGTTGCCGATCACGTTGATATCCTTGACAGGCATCGTGAGCCGGCCGTTCTCGATCAGGAAGCCGCTCTTGACGAAGAAAGTAAAATCCCCCTCGCCGATCTTCACCTGTCCGTTGGCAAACTGGTCCACGTAGATCCCCTTCTTCACCGAAGCGATCAGATCCTCCCGCGTCCCGTCGCTGCCACTTTCCATATAAGTCGTCCGCATCCGCGGAATCGGATTGTAGCGGAACGACTCCCGGCGGCCGTTGCCCGTCGGCGCCACCCCATAATACGAAGCGCTGATCCGGTCGTGCAGATAAGAAGTCAGCACGCCGTCCGTGACCATGTAGGTCTTCTGGCCCGGCACGCCCTCATCGTCATAATTGCAGGCCCCGCGGCTCGCAGGCACCGTGGCGTCGTCCAGGATGTTGATCCCCGGGCGGCAGATCCGCTGGCCCATCCGGCCGCTGAAAATCGACTGCCCCTTGCGGTTGAAATCCGCCTCGAACGCATGCCCCATCGCCTCGTGCAGCAAGATGCCGGAGGCCCCCGCGCCCATCACCACGGGCATCCGCCCGCCCTTCGGGCGCTTCGCCTCGAAACGCGCATCCATCCCGTCCACCGCCCGGCTCACGAGATCCTCCAGCACCGCGTCGCTGATCATCTCCGCCCCCTGGCGGAGACTCCGCGACACCGTGTTGCTCTCCGTGCGCTTCCCTTGCTGGAAGATCACCTGCACGGAAATGCTGCCCAGCGGTCGGTGGTCCTGCGTCGCCTCGCCCAGCGAATTGTACATCAGCACGTCGCTGACCGAATACGACAACACCGCCACTACCTTCAGCACGCGGCTGTCCCGTGCCCGGATCCCCGCCTCAATCCTTTGCAGGAACGGCACAAACCCCGCCACCTCAGCATTCTCCCACGACAGAAGCTCCGGATAGAAATCGTTTGGGCCGGATTGCTGGTCCGCAAAACCGTGGCCACCCGTGGCCTCGTAAACGGGGGGGACCCGCTGCGCAGCAGTGGGGGGGATGAGCGAAGCGAAGTTTTGCGGACCAGCAATGCCGGCCCCGTTCTTGCTTTCAGCAGATACTGCTATGGAAGCGGCGGCGCGGGCGGCGGACTTCAGCGAAGCGAAATCCGTCGTCTCGGCATAGGCATAGCCCGTCTTCTCACCCTTGAGGACCCGGATCCCGCAACCGAAATCCACATGATAGCCCCCCGATCCGACCACCCCGTCGCGGAGCAGCAGATCATGATAAGACGTGTCCTCGAAATACAGATCACACCAGTCGCCGCCATCCCGCAGCCCCTCGGCCACGAGCGCGCGCAACTGCTCTTCGGTCACCCCGAAACGCTCAAAACTCTTCATTCGGATGCGCTATACTCCAGATAGCCTGATATTTTTCGTTGTCCTTGATATACATCACCCCTCTCGACCCCTCGGCAACGACAGTAAACGGCGGACGCGAATTGTCCGCCAGCACCCAGCGGTCCACCACCGGGATATACGCGTCGAAGAAATACTGCAGGCCCATCACATACCGGCGCCGCACCACGGCGTCCGGGATGTTGTGCCCGCCGGCGGCCACCCGGTTGCGTACCCGCTGGATCGCCAGATCCGGCGAATTGAGCCAGAAATACATCAACGTGGACTCGTAGCCCCGGGCCTTCGCGTCCTTGACAATGTGCAGCAGCGTGCGCGTCGCGAGCGTGGTCTCGACCGCAAAATCCAGGTTGCGCTCCAGCAGATAGTTGATCTTCATCAACATGTACCGGCTCGCAGTCACCGACGCCGCCCCCGGGTCAAAAGGCGAAAAACTCTTCGCAAACTCGTCCGAGTTGACAAACTCACGGCAATTCAACAGATCCGGCAAGAGGGTGTATGACGCCGTGGTCTTGCCGGATCCGTTGCAGCCGGATATGATATACAGCTTGGGCAATTCCCTTACTTCTTAGGAATGTTCTCAAGAATCGCCTTCAGCAGTTCCCAGGAACGCTGCACCGCAGGGATGTAGCAGCGCTCGTCCGGAGAGTGCGGATAGAGGATGGTCGGTCCGATCGAGACCATCTCCCAGTTGGGATACTTGGCCCCGAGCAGGGCGCACTCCAGGCCGCCGTGCGTGGCCATCACGTTCATCGGGTCACCGAACATCTTGATGTGCAGGTCGTTGATCAGCTTGTTGACCGGCGTGTCCGGCTTGGGCGTCCAGCCCGGATAGCCGCCGAAGAACTTGACCTTGGCGCCCGCGAACTCGAAGATATAGCGTACGCGCTGGGCCAGTTCGTTCTTGGACTCGTTGAGCGCGCTGCGCAGCAGCGAAGCCACCGTGAGGTGGCCGCGGGTGCAGCGCACGACCGCGAGGTTGATGGACGTCTCCGTCAGGCCGGGCATCGACTGGCTCATGCGGATCACGTTGGACGGGCAGGCCAGGATGGCCTTGCAGGCGTTGAGCATCACGGCGTCCTCGATGTAGCGCGCCGGCTTGTTGCACTTGGCAACGGTGCAGCTCATCGCAGGGTCGCTCTCCTGATAGCGGAGCTTGAGCTCCTTGAAGATGCCGTTGATGTGGCGCAGGGCCGCCGTGGCCTTGTCGGCCGGGATGGCCACGACCGCCTCGGACTCGAACGGGATGGCGTTGCGCAGGCTGCCGCCGGTGAAGTCGGACACCTTGGCGCCATACTTCTCGATGAGCGGGATCAGGGCGCGGACCATCACCTTGTTGGCGTTGGCGCGATACAGGGAAATGTCCATGCCGGAGTGGCCGCCGGCCAGACCGCGGATCACGATCTTGTAGCCGATGTAGCCACGCGGGGTGGTGAGCGTCTTGTACTTGAAGTCGGCCACGGCGTCCAGGCCGCCGGCGCAACCGATGCAGAGCTCCTTCTCGTCCTCGGAGTCGAGGTTGAGGAGGATGTCGCCGTGCAGGATGCCGGGCTTGAGGGCGTCGGCGCCGCTCATGCCGGTCTCCTCGTCGTAGGTCACGAGCACCTCGACGGGGCCGTGCTTGACGGTCTTGTCCTCGGCCACGGCCATCGCCAGCGCGACGCCCAGGCCGTTGTCGGCGCCGAGCGTGGTGCCCTTGGCCGTGACCCACTCGCCGTCGATGACGGTCTCGATCGGGTCCTTGAGAAAATCGTGGACGGTGTCCGCCGTCTTCTGCGGCACCATGTCCATATGTCCCTGGAGAATGACTCCCTTGCGGTCCTCATAGCCGGGGGTGGCGGGGACGCGCATGATCACGTTGCCGGTCTCGTCGGCAAATGCCTCGACTTTGTGCTCCTTGGCCCAGTCGAGCAGATACTTCCGAACAATCTCCTCGTGCTTGGAAGGACGGGGACAACGGGTAAGTCCGTAGAAATTGTTCCAGACAACAGCTGGTTGAAGATCTTTGATAGTCATAGTGAATTGTTTTTAATTTATTGGATCAGGCAAAGCGCCGGTGGGTCCACAGGTAGTTGGCGGGTTGCTCCCGGATATCCTGTTCCACCAGCGTATAATATTGTTGCATAATGTCTTTCAGGTCCATCTTCGAAGCGTCTTCGCAGATGGGAGTATAGCGCAGGACGTAGTGGCCGCGGCGCTCCCGGCGCATGCTCAGGTACGCCACTGCCATGCCGAACTTGCGGGCGAGCGCCGCGGCGCCCGTCATCGTCTGCACCCGCTGGCCCAGGAACGTGACGTCCAGGTTGGCCGGCGAGGCGAAGTAGGGACGCTGGTCGGTGTTGACGTTGTACACCTTCTTTTCGTCCTTGTGGTTGAACGCATAGCGGACGAGGTCCTTGCTCTCGATATAGCCCGTGAAGCCCTTGCGGTCCTGCAGCGGGGCGAAGCGGTTGTCGCGCATCACTTCGTCCCAGGCCCGGCTGGACAGTTCGCGGTACACCACGCAGAAATTCTGCTCGGAGAAGGGGAGCGGCGTGTCGGTGTAGTTGTAGGAACTGATGCCGCCGAAGAGCTCCCAGTTGCCGCAGTGCGAGTACATCACGACCAGGCTGGGCGCGGCCTCGTAGAGCTGCGCGGCCACCTCCGGGTTCTCGATCTCCACCAGGCGCTGCCGGCGCAGGCGCTCCGGCCGGCGGCAGCCGCCGAACCAGACGGCCTCGGCGATGAGCTCGCCGAAATGCCGGTAGAACTCCTTGCGGATCGGTTTGAGGTCCCAGATGTTCACGTCGGGAAAGGCTTTGGTCAGGTTGTGCATCACCTCGTCGCGGCGATAGCGGAAGACGCTTTCCGCCAGCCAGGAGACGAAGCGCCCCAGCGCGTAGTGCGCGCGCAGCGGCAGCAGCCCCAGCAGGCGGAGCAGCCCTTTCAGAAGCCAGGTCCCGATCTTGCGCATGGACTACTCGGCCGTGGCCGCGTTGATGCGCTTGAGCATGGCGAACATGATGCCGCCCGCGACGACGCAGAGCGCCATCAGGATGGCCCAGTTGGCCCAGAGCGGGACGTTCATCCACAGCAGGCCCGGGATGGAGCTGAGGTAGTTGCCCACGGCCGTGGAAGCGAACCAGAGACCCATCATCAGGCCCTTGTACTTGGGCGGCGCGACCTTGGACACGAAGGAGATGCCCATCGGGCTGAGGAGCAGCTCCGCGAAGGTCAGCACGAGGTAGGTGCTGATCAGATACATCGGGACGACGGGATCCGGCGCCACGGTGCCCTGCAGGGCGGCCGGGGACGGCTGTCCGACGGAGCCCATGATCATGATGAGGTAGCCGAGGGCGGCCACGAACATGCCGAGACCGATCTTGACCGGGGCGCTGGGCTCCTTGCCCTTCTTGGCGAGCGCGCTGAAGATGGCCATCGAGATCGGGGTCAGGAAGACCACGTAGAACGGGTTGAACTGCTGGAAGAGCTGCGGCTGGATGTCGAGCACGGCGGGCATGCCCTTGTAGAGCCAGAGGGCGCCGCCCCAGAGGGCGAGCGTGATGACGCCGCAGGTGATCTTGCCCTGTGCCTTCTCAGACTGGAAGGCGCCGAACAGCGTGTAGATGGAGGCGGCGATCAGCGCGAGGATCCAGATGTTGAAGCCGAGCTTCGGCCAGCCGGTGGCGGTGCTCTGCGTGTAGTCGCGGGCGAACCAGGTCAGCGACTGACCGTTCTGGTGGAACGCCATCCAGAAGAAGATGACCACGGCGAAGACCATGACCAGCGCGACGACGCGCTCGCGGGTCTGCTTCGGGGACAGCTCCACGCTGGTGTTGCCCTGGGCGGCAGCCTGCTTGGCGTTGACGTCGGCGTGCTTGAACCAGTTGCGGCAGAAGAAGTAGATGGCGATGGAGATAATCAGCGACACGCAGGCCACGGCGAAGCCCATGTTGTAGGCCGAGGACAGGTGCTCGATGTAGTAGGCGCTGAAGACCGAAGGATCCATGGCCGACACGGCGGCGTCGGGCATCACGGACTGCAGCTCGTCGAGACGGGCGGCGTTGTCCGCGCTGATGGTGCCGTCGAGCAGCTGGTGCGCCAGGGCGGGGATGTCGGCCTTGTAGACGAGGCCGGCCTTGCCGAGGAAGCGGTTGGTGATGGCCGTCGCGGCGGACGGGGCGAACATCGCGCCGATGTTGATTGCCATGTAGAACAGGCTGAACGCCGAATCGCGCTTGGCGGAATATTTCGGATCGTCATACAGGTTGCCCACCATCACCTGGAGGTTGCCCTTGAACAGGCCCGTGCCCACGCTGATGAGGAACAGGGCGCCGATCATCAGGGCCACGCCCAGGCCGTTGGCGGCCGTCGGGATGGAGAGGGCGAGGTAGCCGACGAACATCACGCAGATGCCGGTGACCACGCACTTGCCGAAACCGATCTTGTCGGCGAGCCAGCCGCCGACAACGGGCATGAAGTAGACGAGGGCGAGGAAAATCGAGTAGAGCTGGCTGGCGGCTGCCTGCTCCCAGCCGAACTTGGCCTGGAGGAACAGCATGAAGATGGCCAGCATGGTGTAGTAACCAAAACGCTCGCCGGTATTGGCGAGGGCTAAGGCATAGAGACCTTTAGGATGTCCTTTGAACATAAACAGTGATAGTAAGTTTTAGTCGTATCTACAAAGATAACAAAAAAAAGGCCACCCTGCAAGTGCAGGGCGGCCAATTCGGAGACGCCGATTCCGTCGGCGGAGCAGGCTTTACTTCATCCAGGGCCAGCGCTTTTTGCGCTTCCGCTTCTCCCGGCGCTCGGCGCGCTGCTGGCCGATCATCTCGTAGATGGTGTTCCAGTCGGGGATGCCGCCCAGGTTGCGGTCGTCGATGTAGACGTCCGCGATGACCTTGGCGGTGTAGCGCGGGAACAGCGCGTCCGGCGGGTTGTTGCTGTTGATGGAGTAGAAGTCCAGCCCCCTCTCGTGACAGAAGGCGACTGCCTCGTCGAGCAGTTCCCCCTCGCGGGACGTGAACAGGATGAGCCGGTTGCCCTCCTCCTGCAGCACCTGCAGGGTGTGGATGGCAAAGGGGAGTTCCTTCCCGATCTCAGGGTACTTGTTCTCGACGATGGTGCCGTCGAAATCGACTGCGATTGTCATGTTTATTTACGTTTGAAAATGCCGAGGAAACCTTTCTTCTTGGGCTCGTCGCCATAACCGTAGCCATAGCCGTAACCGTAGCCATATCCGTAGCCGTAACCGTAGCCGTAGGAGCCGAAGCCGTAGCCGCGGTGCTTCTTGACCTGCGGTCCGTTGAAGACGATGGCCATGTTGTGCAGGTTGCGTTTCTCGTTGAGCTCGTCCAGCTGCGGGAGGATACGGCGGTCAAGCTGGCCGCTGCGCAGGATGAACAGGTTGATGTCCACGACGCGGTTCATCACCAGCGGGTCGGCGAGCATCTGGATAGGCACGCCGTCGAGCAGCACGTAGTCGTAGTTCTTGCGCAGCTCGGCCACCAGCTCGTCCAGGCGCGGGCGGCCCAGCAGCTCGGTCGGGTTGGGCGGGACGGCGCCGGCGGGGATGAAGTCGATGCCGCTCTTGACGTCCTTGTAGAGGATGTCGTCGATGGTCAGGTCGAGGTCGTAGAGATAGTTCGACAGGCCCTTGGTCTTGTGGCGGAGGTTGAACACGCCGGACAGGGAGCGCTTGCGCATGTCGGTGTCGACCAGCACCACGCGCTTCTGCGCGTCGGCCAGACAGGCGGCCATGTTGGCCGTGATGAACGTCTTGCCGGACGAGGAGGAGTAGGAGGTGGTGGCGATGACCATCGGCAGCTGGCACTTGGCGTCCAGGAAGCTGAGGTTCGTGCACATCATGCGCATGGCTTCCGTGAAGATGCTGTGCGAGGTCGGGTCGTAGACGAACGGCGACGGGTCGTCCTTGCCGGGCTTGTGCTTGCTCGTCTTGAAGACGATGCCGCGCAGGGTGCCGTTGAGCGGGATTTCCGCGAGGAACGGCACGTCGATGTTCTCCTCGATCTCCTTGCGCGTGCGGATCTTGGTGTCCAGGAACAGGCGCGCGATCAGGATGACGGCCGGGATGAGCAGGCCGATGAGGATGGCCAGCATGAAGATCTTCATGCGCTGCGGGGCGGTCGGGGTCAGGTTCGGCATGGCCGGGTCGACGACCCGGATGTTGTCGTCCGCCATGGCCTGCGACAGGGCGTTCTCTTCCCGCTTGTTGAGGAGGAAGAGGTACAGCTCCTGCTTGATGGACTGCTGGCGCTGGATCTCGAGCATCTGGCGCTCCTTGGTGGGCAGCGTCGAGAATTTCGCGACGGCGTTGCGCTCGCGCTCGGAGAGGTCGCGGCGCTGGATCTCCAGGCTGGTCTGCAGGTTCTGGATCATGCCCAGGATGCTGCTGCGCAGCGAGTTGAGGGAGCCTTCCGTCTTGACGACGGCCGGGCTGACGGCGCTGCTGGCCGCGATCAGGCGGTCACGCTGGAGGACCAGGTCGTTGTACTGGGCGATCACGTCGTCCATGCCGGGATCTTCCAGGCCCATGTTGCTCGGGATCAGCTGGAAGTCGTCGGCGGACTTGATGACGTGCTCCTTGAGGTAGTTGGACAGGGCCATGCGGGTCTCCACGCCCACGATTTCGGCGCTGTAGCCCCGGCTGTCGCCGAGGTACATCGTCGCGGCGTCGTTCACGCTCATCAGCTTGTTGTTGCTCTTGAAGCGGGCGAGTTCGCCTTCGACGCCGCCCAACTCCTCCTCGATGATGGCGAGGCGCTCGTTGATGAAGTCTTCCGTGTGGACGGCCACGCGGTTCTTCTCGCGGATGGCGGCCTCATTGTACTTGAGCACCAGCATGTTGATGATGTCGGCGGCGCGCTGGGCGTTGAAGTCCTGCTCGACCAGCTGCAGGATCTGCTTGTCGTGCGAGATGTGCAGGCGGTTGATGAAGTCAGTGGCGGCCCAGTCGACCGGAATCTTCGTGATCTGGATATCCTTGCCGTAGTTCTCCGGCGTGTAGCGGCGCGTCGGCAGGAAGACGACGCGGCCGGCGCCGAGGGCGATGGTGTCGCCCAGCGCCACCATCTGCGAGCCGGCGCTCGTCTGGATCTTGATGTGTCCGGCGTCCACCGGGGTTACGGTGACGGCGAGCGAACCGGGATCCTCTTTCTCACGGTTGAACGCCATCCGGACCGGAGACTGGGAGGTATAGAGTTCGACGTCGCGGAGCTTGATGTGGTCATGGTAGTTGACGTCGGCGTCCAGGGCCTTCACCACCTCGTTCATGATGGTGTGGGATCGCAGCTGGAGCTGCTCGTTGGTGACGGAGACCTTGTTGATCATCTGGTCGTAGGTCTCCAGCCGGGCGGTGCGGATGTCGTCGCCGGGGTTCTTGATGATGGCGGTGACACCGCTGCTGTAGACGAACGGCATCCGGGCGTAGCGGTAGTAGGCGACGCCGAGAGCCACGATGACGCACAACAGGAACCAGTGCCAGTTGCCGATCAGATAATAGAACAGGTCGACCAGGTTGACCTGTTCGTTGCGGGTTACTTTTCTAGGTGTTGTTTTCATAGGGCTATCGGGCTGTCCAGATCAGGATATATGCAACGGAAGCGATGGCAGAGACGACCGGGGCGAAGATCTGTACGAAAGCGTCGCCGCCGCTGGAGAGCCGCAGGCCGCGCGGCTGCACGTACACGATGTCGTTCTGCTGAAGATAGAAGACGGGGGAATTGAAGATTTCCTTGCTCTGCAGGTTCAGCGTGTAGGCCTCCCGCTTGCCGTTTTCGGTGCGGACGACCATCACGTCGGGAATCTTGGCGTTCTCCGTGCTGTTGCTCTCGATCTGGGCCAGCACCTGGAAGATGTTGATGCTGTTGCCTTCGACCGCGAGCAGGATGGAACCCATCTCACCGATGACCGTGACGGTAAAGTTGACCAGTTCCGCCTTGACGACGGGGTCCTTGATGTAACCCCGTTCCCGGATCTGGCGGGCGATTTCGTCCTGGACCTGCTTGAGGGTCAGCCCTTCGACATGGACCGAACCAAGGACGGGGAAGTCGATGTCGCCACGGACGTCTACGCCGTAGGTGATCGTCAGCAGGTCGGCCGTCTCCGCGTCGGTCACGCTGATCGCGTTGAACGGCGCGGCCAGGGCGGGTTCGTCGCAGAACACCTGGACGGTGATACGGTCATCGACCTTGAGCGTCAGTTCCGGGGCGGAAGCCGCTTCGAAAGGGATGTTGTACTCCAGATCCCGGAGGAACCCCAGCTTGTTGGGCGTGGAGCAGGCTGTCAGCAGCACTCCGGCTGCCAGCAGCAACGGTTTAATCTTTTTGTTCATATACTTTAATCACTTTATCAATCATTCGACGGGAGGTGAAGAGCTCTTCGTAGCGCTCCATCGCTCCGGCAGCAAACTGCAGGTAATCGTCCGGGTTGCGGCAGATGCGACGGATCGCTTCCGCCATGGCCAGGCTGTTGCCCGGCGGGACGTTGAGGCCGGACACGCCTTCCCGGTTGACCCAGGAGACGCCCGACTGAGGGATTTCCGTCGCCACGACCGGCTTGCCGCAGGACATCGCCTCGATCTGGACGATGCCGAAGGCTTCCGTCTTGCGGTCGGAACTGAGCACGAACACGTCGCAGGCGCCGAACAGCACGGGCAGTTCGGCGTTGTCCACGAAGCCCAGCAGCTTGATGCGGTCTTGCAGCTGCAGCTCCACGATGGCCTGCTGCAGGGAATCGTAGAGCGGCCCGGTGCCGCCGATCAGGATCTGGTAGTCGGGACCCAGGTAGGTCGCGGCCTTGACCAGCGTCCGGAATCCTTTGTACGGCACCAGCCGGCCCAGGGCGAAGACGATGTGCTTGCCCGCGTATCGGGCGCGGTAGGCGGTGACTTCCCGGCTGTCGTACACGACCGGCGCGATGCCGATCGGCACGCAGGTGACCTTGTACTGGGCCCGGCTCAGGTACGGGGACTCCTTGACGTAGACAGGCGTCGTGCCGATGATGCGCTCCGCCCGGTGGATCAGCCAGGACTGCAAGGGTTTGTAGAAGAACAGGAAGAACTTCTGGGACAGGATGTCGCTGTGCCAGTGCAGGATTACGCGTCCTTTGTACCCGCTCAGGCGGAGGGCCAGCGCGGCCATCGGGTCCGGGTGGTGGACGTGGATGATGTCATACTCTGCCGCGTGTTTCTTCAACCATCTGACCATGGTGGGGGAGATGACCGTAGCAGCTTTCTTGGTAATGGCCTTGGCGCAGATCACCCGGCCGTAGGGGCCCAGGCTGATCTCATAGCCGTCAGGCGTCTGCCGGGATACGGGAGCGTATTCCGGCTCGATCTGGTCTTCAGGGAGGATGCCGCAGAGCATGTCACATGAGATACCCCGCTCGGCCAGGCCGACGGTCAAATCCCACATGACTTTCTCTACGCCTCCGCGAATAGGGTAGAACTTACCTAATTGTAAGATCTTCATAGAGTTGAATATAGTTTTGGTAGCACTTGTATTTCTCAAAATGCTGGAGGGCGAATTCCCGGCAGCGGGCGGCCGTTGCGGCCCGGTCCGCCGTCGCGAGTTCGCGGACGCGGGCGAGCAGGCCGTCCACGTCGCCCTGCTCGACCACGAATCCCGTCCCGTCCGTGACCGCCTCCACGCTGCCGCCGGTGCGATAGGTGACGACCGGCGTGCCGCAGGCGATGGCCTCGAGGTTGACGGTAGGATAATTGTCCTGCCAGGTGGGGTTGACCAGCACCGTGGCGGACGCGTACAGGGCTGCCAGCTTGCCGACATTCTCCGTACGCTCGATGAACTGCACCCCGTCGGGGAAGCGGCGCCGCTGCTCTTCGGTCATCCGGCCGACGAGCACCAGGCGCTCGTCCGGACGGAGCCGGACGGCGAGGGCGGCCAGGTCGCCCAGGCCCTTCTCTTCCAGCCAGATGCTGGCCACGCCGAGGATCGTCGTCCCGGCTGTCCGGGGCTCGTCCGCACCGGCTTCGGGCCGGAAGGTGTCCAGGTCGATGCCGTTGTGGATCACGACGAAGCGCTTGTCGGCGAGGAAGGAAGAAGCCATCTCCCGGCGCATCCATTCCGAGACCGTGACGACGGTCAGGTCCAGGGCGCCGAAGGCCTGCTGCTTCTTGCGCCAGTTGCGGGCGGAGCGGTCCAGCAGCCAGCTGGCCGGGAAGGACCGTTTCTGCGGGCAATGGCCGCAGCCCGTCGTCCACTTGTCGCAGTGGGCGTAGGCGTAGTGGTAGCAGTGGCCGGTATAGAGCCAGCAGTCGTGCACCGTCCAGATGACGGGTTTGCCGCGCTGCCGGAGGAACTCGCTGAGCATCGGGTAGTTGAGGAAATACCCGTGGACATTGTGGATGTGCACGATGTCCGGGTCGATCTCCCGGATGCGGCGGATGAGCTCGCGCGTGGCGCGCCGCGAGGCGAGCCCGTGCGCGTCGAACAGCCGCGTGGCGACGGCGTGGACGGCCAGGTCCAGCTTGTCGCCGACCGGCACCAGGTGCGAAGTGTGCTGCGGCTCGCCGTCGCGGGCCCGGCTGTAGGCGATATAGCTCTCCCAGCCGGCCGACATGGCCAGCTCGCCGATTTCCTTCATGATCCGTCCGGTCGAGGTGTTGAGCCGGACGACCGGATTGATCTGCAGCAGCTTGCGACTCATAATTTACCGCCGACCAGTACGCCGGTCAGGCGCGGGAAGATCTTTTTCAACAGGATATAGACCCCGGTCAGCAGCCCGAGCGTGAGCAGGGCCGTGGCCAGGTAGGTCCCCAGGAGGGCGGCGAAGGAGTGCGGGTCGAGGGCCGACCCCAGGAGTTTCTTGGCCGTGATCACGGGGATATAGTGGTACAGGTAGATGAAGAAGCACCAGGCGGCGGCGTCGGCGGGGACGCTGCAGCGGATGCGGCCCAGGAACCTGTCCGAAGCCTCTCCCTGGCACACGGCAGCCCATGCGCCGAGGGTGAACCAGAAGTTGTACCAGGGTGCGCCGCCCACGACGAACCAGACCACGCCCAGTACCAGCACGCCCCAGATGCGGGTGTAGCGGACGAACAGGTAGATCAGCGGTGCGACGAGGCAGGCGATGATGAGGTCGCGGATGAACCAGAGCGACATGTTGACCGGACCGGTCCAGAAGACGAACAGCGGGTTGCGCCAGTCTTCTCCGAAATAGCCGGAGAGCATGCCGGGCGCGAAGCGGTGGGCCAGCCAGTAGGCGGCGAAGGCGAGCGCGTTCGCGATCAGGTAGGGGACCAGCAGCGACATCACGCGCTTGCGGGTCTTGCCCCAGAAATAGTTGGCGTCCGGGCGGGCCGGGACGTTGCGGAAGTACAGGAAGCCGGACAGGACGAAGAACAGCGGGACGCAGACCTCGGTCAGCGACTCGATGATCACGCTGAAGAGGTCGAACGCGCCGGAGCGCCCCGCCAGTCCCACGAGGGAGGCGTGGCGGAACACGATGCCGACGGTCAGGATGACCTTCAGCAGGTCGATGAACCGGTAGCGTTGTCCTGTAGCGGCCGTACTCATTTGCGGAGCATGTCAGTGAAATAAAGGTTCCAGCGGGCCATCACGGCCTCTTCCGAGTAGGCCTCGGAAATCTTGCGCGCCTGCGCGGACATGTTTTCCAGCCGCGCCGGGTCTTCCATCAGGCGCTGCATCTCCGCTGCCAGGGCGGGGATGTCGCCCTCGGGCACGATGACGCCGTTGAGGCCCGGGGCGATGATGTCGCGCGGGCCGCAGAGGAAGTCGAAGCTCACGGCGGGCACGCCGCAGGCCATCGCTTCGATCATCACCATCGGGAAGCCTTCGTAGTGGGAAGTCATCACGAGGAAGTCGCTGGAGGCGTATTCTTCAAAGATGCGGTTGGTCGGGGCGTTGATCCGGGCGGAATCCTGGATGCCGAGCCGGACAATCTGGTCCTTGAGCATCTGCTCCCATTCGCCCTGGCCGAAGATGTCCAGCCGCCAGGTCCCGCGCAGCGCTTCCGGGATCAGCGCCCAGGCGTCCAGCAGGCGGTCGAAGCCCTTCTGGTAGTCCAGGCGGCCGACGGCGATCACGCGGTGGTTGCCCGTCTGGTGCGGGATGCTCTGCGTGATGGCGGCGTTGGGGATGACGGAGAGGTTGGGCAGTTTGCCCCACATCGCGGCGTCCTGGCGCGTGAGCACCACGAAGCGGTCGAAGCGCCGGACAATCCGCTCGTCCATCCGCGTGCGGATGCGGTCCATCAGGCCCATCAGGCCCTTGCGGTTGTATTGCAGGCGGAACAGCTTGTTGTAGTGCAGCTCGAGGATCTTCCGGCTCCCGTCCTTGATCCTGGGGATGAAGGAAGACTCGGACGGATAGAGGGAGATCACGAAATCGGCCTTCTCGCGCATCAGAAGCTCCGTGAGCGCCTTGCGGTGGAGGCGGCGTTTGCGGAAGTAGGCGAGGGCGTGCGCCAGCGCGCCGCGGCCGAGGTCTTCCGTATAATTGATTCCGAGATCCACCATCCGGACTTCCGGCGGGAACTCATAGAAGGGCGGCCGGCCCTGCTGGTCGGTGGTCACGACCATCAGCTCGCAGCCCCCGCGGCGCAGCCACCAGCGGAGTTTGTTGAGCAGCACCCGCTCCATCCCTCCCGGGCAGTAGACGCTGGCTATGCAGTAGATCAGTTTCATGAGCAGTGGTTATCTGTGGGTTATCAGTTGGCAGAGGAGGCGGATGACGAAGGCCGCGAGCACGCTGGCTGCGAGCGCGACGGCGACGAACAGGACCTGGGAGCGGTCCGGCATGCCGTTCTTCTGCAGGAATTCCATGACCGGGATGTGCACCAGGTAGAGTTCATAGGAGATGACGCCGATCCAGCCCAGGACGGGCAGGCGCCACCGGTCCAGCGGGAGCCGGGCGATGACCAGGGCGGCGATCAGGGAGATGAATATGTAGCAGAGCGTCCAGCACGCGGGTTTTCCGGTCAGGTACAGCGCGGCGAAGGCGGCGCCGCAGGCCAGCAGCGCCAGCCAGTAGTTGCTTTCTTTGCGGCCGCACCACGCGAAGATGCTTTCCTCGTACTCCGCGAAGAACGCGCCGGTCGGGAAGGCGAGCGCGCAGACCCACCAGCAGCGGTCGAATCCGGCGAGCGCCGTGCCGGCCGTGAACAGGACGGTGCCGGCCAGGATGGCCCAGTTGACGGCCTTCTCCGGCAGGAGTTTCCGGCAGAGCCAGAAGAGCAGGTATTCGAACAGGATGGCCCATACGAACCAGTAGTGCGGCAGGAGCGTCTGCCCGTGCGTGGCGATTGCGCGTGCGCGGTCGAAGAGGCGCATCCCGGCGCCGCCGCCCAGCAGCAGGTGCAGCAGGACGACCAGCAGGGCGGGCAGCACGATCCGGAAGACCCGGCGCGAGAAGAAGCCCTGCAGGTAGGCGGCGCCCTTCGTCCGGACGGAACGGGTCAGCCCGTAGCCCGAGATGAACAGGAACATCGCCACGGCCGGCGGCGCGATGCTGCGGAACGCGCCGAGCGCAGGCACTCCGTAGAAGGAGAAGTGCCCGAGCACGATGCACAGCACCAGCAGCGCCCGGACGGGCGGCATCTTGCTATTTGCGAACGCTAATGTCATCAGGAACGATGTGGTCTGCGTAGGTGACGTCTTCCACCTCTCCTTCATAGTCGCTGGCGATGCAGAACAGGAGCGCGTCGATGAAGAAGATGTCCGTCGCGACCTTGACCCAGACGATGAAGGTCAGGGCGACCAGCAGCCAGGCGGTGAACTTGAACTGCTGGAACTTGCGGATCTGCACGGTGTGGCAGTAGATGAAGAAGATGGAGAAGATGAGCAGGCCGATGAGGCCGCAGTACAGTGTGAAGTTGCAGTAACCGATGTCGGTACCGTTGTCGAAAATGCCATAGGTGCCCCGTCCGACGAGCCAGTCGCGCAGGTTGTCGGGCCAGATCCACATGACGTCGTTGAGCGTGTCCGTGGAGCTGGTGCGGAACTCTCCCGTCTCCACCCAGTTGAAGAACGCTTCGAAGCCGAAGCGGAGATAGCCCTGGAAGGTGTCGCTGGTGCGGTAGAAGTAGATGCTCATGCCGACGATGATCATCATCACGACGAAGAACCAGAAGAACATCTTGACCATGCTGAGCGTCATGAAACCGCCCTTCCGCATGCGGATGATGGAGATGATGATGTAGAACAGTCCGAGGCCGGTACCCACCAGGGTGGTACGCGAGATCACGGAGCCGATGATGACGATGATGGCGAAGGCGCCCAGGTCCGTGGCCTGATAGAGCCGGTGCTGGCGGACGTTCGGGTTGGTGGAGAACTGGTGGGCGATCATGATCAGGATCACGGAGAACCGGATGCCGGCGGGGTCGAGCGCCGCGCCGATACCGTAGAGGCGGTTGCCCTTCTTGAAGAATTCCTGGCCCATGTCCACGAAACGGTCGACGAAGGAGGCGAAGGCGGCGTTGTTGTCGATGACGACGGCCGCGATGCATTGCGCGACGCCCACCAGGGCCAGGTATCGCGTCAGGATCTCCAGGTCCACGTTGTCGTAGGCCAGTCTCAGCGCGCCATATACACCGTATGCTCCGAAGATCCAGGTGAGGTAGGAGATGATGTACGTGGCGTAGACCATGTCGTATGTATTGGCTGCGATGACGCTGTAGAGGCACCAGACGGAGAACAGCGCCGCGAGCAGCGCCGAGAAGATGATCGGTTCCGGGAAACGCATGGCCTTCTTCCGGATGCTTTCGAAGGTGAATGCAAAGACGCCGAAAACGGCGACCAGTATCTTCGAGTTGACGGCCTGAGGAAGGAACGTGAATGAGATGGGGAACACGTAGAAGCTCACCATCGTGATCAAAAAGAATCCCAGCAGAAACTTTTTCATAGAGTCTATCGATATATTATACCGTAAGCGATTTTATATACGAGCACGTTATACAGGAGGACGCCGAAGCGGCTGCGCCGGGCGGCCATCTTTTGCAGGAGATAGGTGTGCAGCGGCAGGCTGCCCCGCTGCAGGGCCCGGGCGTTGGCTTCCGGGAACCAGGTCTGCCAGGTCTCGAAGTTCTCCTTGCTGCCGCCGATCAGCAGCGGCCGCTTGAGGAAGAGCTTGAGGTCCGTCAGCGCGTCGGGATGGGCCTGGAGGAAGTCCGAACCGGCGAAATGCCGTTCGGCTTCCGCAAGGTTGGTCTCGATCTGCGCGCGCCGCGCCGGGCTGAATTCGCGGCTGATGGAGGCGCTGTTGACCGCGTTGTAGCGGTAGAGCGACTCGTGGAGCTGCACCACGCGGCCGGCGTGCAGGAAGGCGCGCAGCATGAACTGCATGTCTTCGCCCAGGTCCGCGCCCGGGATGAAGCGCAGGTGCTGCGCTTCGACCAGCCCGCGGCGGACCAGGAACATCCAGAGGTTCCAGCGCATCGTGCCGCCCGTGAGGTTGCAGAGTGCCTCCTCGGCGGAGGCATAGTCGGCCTGGCGCATGTAGCGGCCGCCCTGGGCCGTGCGCCCCAGCGTCCAGTCCCAGCCGACGATGTCGGCGGGCCTGTCCGCGGTCTGCGCGGCCTCGGCCGCCCGCTCCAGCATGCCCGGATCCAGCAGGTCGTCCGCGTCCGCGAAAGCGAGATATTCGCCTTCGGCGGCATCGAGCGCCCGGTTGCGGGCTGCGGCCGCGCCGCCGTTCCGCTCCGCGCGGAGCAGCTTGCAAGGCAGGCCGCTGTCGGCGCAGAACGCTTCCAGCAGGGCGGCGGAACCGTCCGTGCAGGCGTCTTCGGCAAAGACGACCTCGAAGTCGCGGAAACGCTGGGCGCGGATGCTCTCCAGCGTGTCCGGGAGGGTCTTCTCGGCGTTGTAGACGGGTATGATCAGGCTGATCTTCATTTCGACAGATCGACGATTTTCTGGATGAACGCCGGGTCGGCGCTGTTGAACTTGCGGGCGAACAGGGCGGGCGAGGCCGCCAGCGTGTCATAGTCGGCGGCGCTCCAGTCGACGAGTTCGCTGCCGCGCCAGCCGATGAGGCGCATGCAGCCCTCGCCGTCCGAGGCGGTGCTGTAGAGCCGGTCCCGGTAGGGGGAGTTCCAGCAGAGCGTCTGCATCACGCATTCGTCGGGCACGAAGGTGTGGGTGAAGGTCTTCCGCACCTGGTCTTCCTGCCCCAGGATGTATTGTACCATCGCTTCGGTGAGGCTCACCCACTGGGAACCTTTCGTGAAGACGATGCCGCGGTTGCGCTTGATGCCCAGCAGCTCCTGCAGGTCGAGGAAAAGTGCGCGAGGCATGCTCCAAGCATTGCGCCCGCGGCTGAAATGGCACGGGAAGAGGTGCCAGCGCTGCATCCGCCGCACCAGCATCGGGTCCATCCCGGTCAGGGTATAGCCGATGAACTCCTTGCCGTCGTGCGCGTCACAGAACGCGTGCATAGCGTCGGGGCTCTTCAACGGAAGGTCCACGCCCGAGATCAGGTGATAGTATTGATACGGGCCGCAGGCCGCCGCCGCTTCGAAGAGCGCCAGCTCGGCCTCCACCATCGAATAGTCGCCCCAGCGGACATCCACGCGGCGTTCGATGACTTTCAGGCCGGCGTGCTGTGCATGCAGCGCCGGCAGCGAAGCGACTTTCCGGTCGATATGGACGTACACGTCGTTGCGTGCGTCGTCCAGGCATTCGATCAGCGTCTGCAGCAGCCCGAACTCATTGTGTGCGAGGATCAGGAAGGCGTGTTTCATCCCAGTCTCTGTTTCAAATACCGGACACCGTCCACCACCCAGCGCACCGGCGGGATGCGGTAGGACCGCCAAAGGCGATACACCTCGGGGTCAGGCGTCCATTCCTCCCGGATTTCCCGGGGCAACCGTTCATACACCCGCCACCATGCCCCGAACTGGACGGTGAACAGGTCCCAGGGCTTTCCGCCCGTATAATGGATGGTTGCGTGCCGCTGCACCTTGTGCCAGAGGGCCTCGCTGTAGCAACGGACGAAATCCGGCTTGTATCTCCGGATAAAGAACGTGCGGAT
>JAEEGJ010007182.1_pt1 | contig 32278 bp, 18 predicted proteins | sample 8958761 | NCBI WGS metagenome assembly JAEEGJ01 (sample SAMN16246546, study PRJNA631951) | gut metagenome | biome: gut microbiome; feature: rumen; material: RS-attached | host: Bos | place: Iran: Karaj | collected 2018-10
TGCTATCAGTTATGGACCAACAAGTCAGCGCATAGCATATAACTACACTTGGAACACTACAACCCAAAACCTGACCTCGCGCTCGATGGGTGGATATACTGAGAATTTCACATACGATGCCGCCGACCGCCTCACAGGTTGGACAATAAACAGCACAGCCTATACGGCTGATTATTCAGGCAACGGCAACATAACAATGAAGAGCGATTTTGGCCTGTACGCCTACAGCGGAAGCCGACCGCACGCCGTGAGCGGCATTAGCAGCCTGATTGCGGGAACAGGCGCAGAACGCACTTGTGAGGCCGAGTACAACACCATTGGAAAGGTTAGCAAATTAGTGCTGAAAAACGGCAGCACAACCTTGAAAACCGCCACTTTCACCTACGCCGCCGACGGCCAGCGCCGCAAGATGCAGATTGGCAACAGCACAACCATTTATGTTGACGATTACCAAGTAAATAAGAACGGCAACACTGAGCAGCGGTTGCATTACATTAGCGGCCCAGCGGGATTGTGTGCCCTTATTGTGCAGAGCTACAATGGTAGCACGCTTTCGTCTCGCGCAACTTACTATCTGCAAACCGACTACCAAGGCAGCATTATTGCCGCTTACAACAGCAACGGCACACTCTACAAGCGCTTTGCCTACGACCCGTGGGGACGCCGCCGCGCTGGCGATAATTGGACAAACTACCAAACCTCAACCGAAACCCTCATAACCCGAGGCTACTGCGGCCACGAGCATCTTGATGACTTTGGCACAATAAATATGAACGGCCGCATCTACGACCCGCGCCTCGGCCGCTTCCTCTCACCCGACCCGTATGTGCAGGCTCCTTATAACTCGCAGAATTACAACCGTTACAGTTATTGCTTGAATAATCCGCTGAAATATACGGACCCGAGTGGAGAATTTTGGCACATTATTATTGGTGCTGTAGTTGGTGGAGTAATTAATTTAGGGGTTAAAGCTTATCAAGGCAAAATTAATAGTATAGGTGATGGCTTAATGGCATTTGGAATTGGTGCCGCAGCTGGAGCTGTTGGTGCCGCAACTGGAGGGTCAGCGTTCTTGGCAGCTGGTGGAGGTGCGGCAGGCGCTGGCGGATTCCTTGCTGGAGCAGCAAGCGGTATGGTGGGAAGTGCCTTTTCAGCTCCGATACAAAGTATTGGTAACTCAATGTATTTTGGAGACCCGATGATGTCTGCTAAACAATATCTAATAGGTATTGGAATTGGTGGACTATTGGGTGGAACTGTAAATGGTGTTGTTGCTTTAAGTAATGGAAAAACTTTTTGGGCAGGCAATATTAAAGGTAATAATATTCCCACCCATTGTTCTGTTCCTTTAAAAGTTGACGAGCCCAAATTGAATACTGATGGCTTGAGAGCAAAAATGGAGTCTATGCCAGATAACAATAGTTACACACTTGAAACATCATCCTCTGATGTTATAAATAGATCAATTGAAGGGCAAAAATTAAGTATAGCAGCCCCTCGCCCCGAAATTCAAGGATATAGTAATACTATTGCTGATAAGTTAGACTTATCTCATAATTTTCCGTATTCATTTGATAAAGTTATTGTGCAAAATGGTGATTTTTCATTTACTACACAGGGAAATTATTGGTATGTTGCACCAGGTTCCATTAATTCAACAAATGGCTGGTATTCGATTGGTATGTCATCAGATGGCACAGTATTTCACAGATGTTTTTCCACATATTATCCGTTTGTAAAGTAGTATGATACATTTTTTCAATAAAGAAAGAATATTGGTTATGCTTCTTGAAGAGTTTTCAGTAAAACAAGATGTTGTACCCATTTTAGTATTTGACACAAAAATCGTATACGATTATTTTGAAGCATCATTAACAATTGAAGATTTTTGGTGTTCATTTAGAGAGTTTAAAAATGAATTAATCGATTTCTATGATGGGAAAAGAGATTCTGCGAATCTTGTTTTAACAGAAAGAAAATTGGAAGTAAGTATTAGTAAAGAAGATATGCAAATGATTTGTAAAATACAATTAAATCATTATAAATATGATAACACGATATGCCATTCATCATTGATTATTTATTATGAAATAGACCAATCTTTTTTGCCAGAATTAATTAATGAAATTAATGAGACATTGGACTTACTCTGTTTAAAATGATGATAAATCAAGAGAAACAAATTTTCAATGGATTCAAAACATATTGAAGATGGGGAAAATAGTATTCAAAAACACGCAAGGGGTTGATGTTATCACATTCGATAACATCAAGTTAAAGTTCGATGATGATTTAAGATGGGTGTTTTTTGATTTGGTAGTTGATTTTGAGTTTTTTAAGGCACAAACCTCTTTAGAAGCGGAGGAGTTTGATTTCTTGAATATGAGGAAGTGCCTTCAAAAGATTTACAATAATGAATGGAAATCTTTTGTGGCGTTTAATCCACTCGAAGAACGATTCGTTATGAAGATGGATTTACTGGAAAACAGACAGATAAAAGTTCATTCAAAACTTTGTAACTCATTGTTTACAGGAAAGTTTGAATTTGATTTTATAATAGACCACACAGTAATTCCAGAAATAATAAAGGAGATAGATGTAGCAATGACGAAAAATGCTTAGTCCATACTCAGCATATACGTACACCGAGAATTTCACCTACGATGCCGCCGACCGCCTCACCAGCTGGACTGTCAACAGCGCCGCCTACTCTGCCAATTACTCCGGCAACGGCAATATTGTGCATGAGAGCGATTTCTGATTTTATGCCTACAATAGTTCTAATCCGTACGCTGTCAGCGGCATTAGCGTTTGATTTGAGGAAATGTCATCGAGAGTGGTCATTTCACTTATGCCCTATCCAAATCATCGTTTAAAAATAAAAAACGTCAAATGCTCGCAATTCAACTATTAATTATATTTTCGTGATTTAAATGATATAAACGAAGTTTTCATGACGCATTGGCCGTCAAACAAACATTTATTTAGATGGAACAGGAGAATTTAAACGAACAAACACCTTTGAACGGAACAATGGATAACGAGGCACAGGATTCCGTTGTTGAGAACGTGAACAATGAGGTTTCAGAGTCTGTGAACGAAGACAGCGAGGAGTTGTCGGGCGTTGAGCAGGAAAACCAAGTTGGCGAAGATGATTATTCGAAATATGAGTTGCAGGATTTGCTTGCCAAACTCAACCAACTGATTAACAATCATCCTGTTGAGACTATCATAAATGCCGTTGAGGAGATAAAGTCGGCTTTCTACAAGCAGTATCGGAACAATTATCAGGAGGCACGCGAGAAGTTCATTGAGCAGGGCGGAGTTCCCGAGAATTTCAAATTCGCCGACGAGCATCAGGAGGTCACTTTCAAGGAGTTGTACTCGCAGTTCCGCGACAAGAAAGCCTCTTACAATCAGCAACTTTCCGCTGAGCGCGAAGCAAATCAGAACAAGCGTCTCGAGATTATTGAGAAGATAAAGAACCTCATCAACAACGAGGAATCAATCAACAAGACTTTCCAGGAATTTCACGACTTGCAGCAGCAGTGGCGCGATTGCGGCCAGGCTGCCCCGAACGATATGAAGAAACTCTGGGACTCGTATAACCATGTGGTTGAGCAGTTCTACGATTATGTGAAGATTAACCGTGAGTTGCGCGATTTGGATTTGAAGGAGAACCTGAAAGCCAAAACCGAACTTTGCGAGAAGGCCGAGGCTCTGACGCTTGAGGAGTCGGTTGTTGAGGCGTTCCGCTCGCTGCAGGCGCTGCACGACAAATGGCGCGAGATTGGTCCCGTGCCCAACGATCAGAAAGAGGAAATCTGGGACCGTTTCAAGGCCGCAACAACCATCATCAACAAGAAACATCAGGATTTCTTTGAGAAGCAGAAAGACTTGCAGGTGCAGAATCTTGCACAAAAAACGGCTCTCTGCGAGCAGATTGAGGAGTTGATAAACAGCAATCCTGAAAAGCCGAAAGATTGGGACGAGAAATCGGAGCAGATACTGAAAATTCAGGAGTTGTGGCGCACCATCGGCTATGCACCCAAAAAGGAGAACAGCAAAATTTACCAGCGTTTCAAGAACGGCTGCGACCTTTTCTTTGCCAAAAAACGCGAGTTCTACCGCGGAATCAAGGCTGAGCAAAAGAGCAATCTGCAACTGAAAATGGAACTCTGCGAGAAGGCTGAGTCGCTGAAAGACAGCACCGATTGGAAATCGACCACCGACGCCTTTATCAACCTCCAGAAACGCTGGAAGGAGATTGGGCAGACATCGCATAAGCAATCGGAGCAACTTTGGACCCGATTCCGCACCGCCTGCGACTATTTCTTCAAGGCAAAAGCCGCTCATTTCTCATCGGTTGACGAGAGCGAGGTTAACAACCTCAATCTCAAGCAGGAACTGATTGAAAAAGTGAAGAATTTCGAGAAGGGCGACAACGATAAGGAGAACCTCCACCGCCTGATGGAGTTGCAGAAGGAGTGGGCAGGCATCGGTCATGTGCCACTGAGCAAGAAAGACGCCGTGCAGAAGGCTTTCCGCGAGGCTATCGACGCTCAGTTCGCCTCGATGAAACTCGATGCCAGCGAGCGCGAAAAGGCCAATTTCAAGAACAAAATTGAGTCGTGGAGCAATCCGCAGTCGCGCGGTAAACTCTACTCGGAGCGCAACAAGATTGTCAACAAGATGCGCGAACTCGAAAACGAGATTACGCTGTATGAGAACAATATCGGATTCTTCTCAAAATCAGCCAATTCGGAGAATCTTATCAGAGACATCAACCGCAAGATTGACCGTGCGAAGGACCATCTGGCTGAGTTGCGCGACAAACTGCGTATGCTTGAGGAGATTGAATAACATAGATTTTTAATTTACTTAAATATAAGAAAATGAGTACAAACGCAACAAATCTGGCTGCCAATAACATTCGTATTCTGGCAGCGTCGATGGTCGAAAAGGCCAAATCGGGACACCCAGGCGGTGCTATGGGCGGCGCCGATTTCATCAATGTTCTTTATTCGGAATTCCTGCAGTACGACCCGCAGACCCCGTCGTGGATTGGCCGCGACCGCTTCTTCCTTGACCCAGGTCACATGGCACCAATGCTCTACGCACAGTTGGCACTGACTGGCAAATACACACTCGACGAACTGGCACAGTTGCGCCAATGGGGCTCACCCACCACTGGTCACCCCGAGTTTGAAATCGCACGTGGCGTTGAGAACACATCGGGCCCGCTCGGACAAGGCCACAGTTACGCTGTTGGTGCTGCCATTGCTGCCAAATTCCTGGCTGCTCACACTGGCAACCCCACTTTCGAGAAGGAGACCATCTACGCCTACATCTCTGACGGCGGCGTTCAGGAAGAGATTTCACAAGGCTCGGCACGTATTGCCGGCGTTCTTGGTCTGGACAACCTGGTAATGTTCTACGACTCGAACGACATCCAACTTTCGACTGAAACAAAGGCTGTTATGAACGAAGACACAGCCGCTAAATATCGCGCACTTGGTTGGGAAGTTATCGAAATCAACGGTAACGACGCCGACCAAATCCGCAAGGCACTGGCTCAGGCCAAAGCCGTGAAGGGCAAACCTGCTCTCATTATCGGTAAGTGCATTATGGGCAAGGGCGCCCTTAAAGAAGACGGCTCGTCGTATGAGCGCAACTGCAAGACTCACGGCGCACCGCTCGGTGGCGACGCTTACAAGAACACCATCAAGAACCTTGGCGGCGACCCTGAGAATCCGTTCGTAATCTTCCCCGAAGTGAAGGAACTCTACGCTAAACGCGCCGAAGAGTTGAAGAAGATTGTTGCCGACCGCTACGCTGAAGAGAAGGCCTGGGCATCGGCTAACGCCGACAAAGCAGCCCAACTGACCGAGTGGTTCAGCGGCAAGGCACCGAAAATCGACTGGAGCAAAGTTCAACAGAAGGACAACGACGCTACACGTAACGCAAGCGCCGCCTGCCTGAGCGTTCTGGCAGAGCAAGTTCCGAATATGATTTGCGCATCGGCCGACTTGTCGAACTCTGACAAGACCGACGGCTTCCTGAAGAAGACCACCGCATTCACCAAAGGCGACTTCTCGGGCGCATTCTTCCAGGCTGGTGTTGCCGAGCTGACAATGGCTTGCTGCTGCATCGGTATGGCTCTGCACGGCGGCGTTATCCCGGCTTGCGGCACATTCTTCGTATTCTCTGACTATATGAAACCGGCTGTCCGTATGGCTGCCTTGATGCAACTTCCTGTTAAGTTCATCTGGACACACGACGCATTCCGCGTAGGCGAGGACGGCCCGACCCACGAGCCAGTGGAGCAAGAGGCTCAAATCCGCCTTATGGAGAAACTGAAAAACCACAAAGGCCAGAACTCAATGCTGGTTCTTCGTCCGGCCGACGCACAAGAGACCACAGCCGCTTGGAAACTTGCAATGGAGAACACTGCAACCCCGACCGCTTTGATTCTTTCGCGTCAGAACATCAACAATCTGCCAGCCGGAAACGACTACTCGCAGGCTGCCAAAGGCGCTTACATTGTTGCCGGAAGCGACAATAATCCTGACGTTATTCTGGTTGCCAGCGGCTCTGAAGTTTCAACTTTGGTTGCTGGTGCCGAACTCATCCGCAAAGACGGCAAGAAGGTTCGCATTGTGAGCGTTCCGTCGGAAGGCTTGTTCCGCAGCCAGAGCAAAGACTATCAGAAGAGCGTTCTGCCTGCAGGCGTTAAGAAATTCGGCTTGACCGCTGGTCTGCCAGTGAACCTGCAAGGTTTGGTTCCGGAAAGCGAAGGCTCTGTATGGGGCTTGGAGAGCTTCGGTTTCTCAGCACCCTACAAAGTGCTCGATGAGAAACTTGGTTTCACTGCAGAAAATGTTTACAATCAAGTTAAGAAGTTGTTCTAATACAACGTCTTACAATATAAAAAAAGCCCTGCTCCAGTTGGAGTGGGGCTTTTTCATATTTGTCAGCCGACGAAAACAAGGCAGACCAAAGGAAAAATAACTTGTATCTACTGCAGAATAATTCAATAATTCAGCCGTTTGTAATACTACGGCGAAAAATTATTTTTGCACTCGCTAAAAAACTAATTGTGTCAAGGATAAGTAAAACAGTCACCTTTTGGAGTATGGCAGCCCTTGCCGTGCTGTTGGTTTGCTGTTCGCCTGCCAAAAACACACCCATACGCCGCGGCTACCATAACCTGACATCGAAATACAATGTCTATTTCAATGGAAACGAAGCGTTTAAGTCGGGTATGGAGAACATCTACTCGGCTCACCAGGAGAATTTTTCTCTGATTCTGCCTGTGTTTGTCTATAACGACAAAGAGGCCGCGCTCACGTCATATGCCGATATGAACCGCGTTATTGAAAAGAGCGAGAAGTGCATGCGCAAGCACTCAATCACAGCCAAGCCGAAGACCAAAAAAGGCAAAAAACTGTCGGATAAGAAAAAGGATTTCCAGAACAAAAACGAATATGTGAAGTGGATTGACAATGCCGAAATTCTTGAAGGAAAAGCAAAAACCATCAAGCAGGACTACTTTGCGGCCATTGAGCAATTCACAGGCATTGTGCACCAATACGATGAGCAGGACACCAAAACCGAAGCCTACATCTGGCTGGCACGCTGCTACACCGAAATGGAGAAATATCAGCAGGCCGACGATTTCATCAGCACCGTGACGGGCGATATGAGCAAGGTGTCGCGTAAGATGAAAGCACCGCTGGCTCAGACTCAGGCCGACATTCTGCTGCGGCAGGGACGCCACGCCGATGCCATTCCCTACGTGGAGACGGCCGTGAAGAAAATCCGCCGCGACCGCCGCGAGAAAATCCGCCTGATGTACATTCTGGCACAGCTCTATCAGTTCAACGAAGACAACCGCAAGGCAAGCGAATGGTATCAGAAGGTTATCGATAAAAACCCTGATTACGAATATGTTTTCAATGCCCGCATAAACAAGGCAAGCCTTTACAGCAGCGAGTCGGGCGGAAGTGCGGCTCTGCAGCGTGAGCTCACCAAAATGCTGAAAGACGACAAGAACACCGATTATCTCGACCAAATTTATTACGCGCTGGGCAACATCGCCTACAACGAGATGCGCGACGACGACGCCCTGTGGTACTTCAAGCAGTCGATTGCCGCAAGCACCACCAACGACAATCAGAAGAGCATCTCTTATCTGGCCGTGGCCGACATCTACTTCGACAAGCCCGACTACCGCAACGCGCAGCTCTACTACGACAGCGCAATGGTCAACCTGCCGCACGAATATCCTGATTATCAGAGCATCCGCCGCAAGGCCGAGAACCTGACCGACCTGGTAAACTGCATTGAGACCATTCACACGCAGGACAGCCTGCAGAAATTGGCCAAAATGAGCGAAGCCGAGCGCAACAAGGCCATCGACAGGAAAATTCAGGAAGTGATAAATCAGGAGCAAGCCGAAAAGAACCGCGAGAACGCAGCCAAGAACGAACTGGCACAGGCACAGCAGATGAGCCGCCAGAACACTCAGACGGGCGGCAAATGGTATTTCTACAACCAATCGTCGCTGAGCCTTGGACAGGACGAGTTCCGCAAGAAATGGGGCAACCGCAAGCTGGAAGACAACTGGCGCCGCAGCAACAAGACCGTCACCGAGTGGGACGATGTGGGAAGCACGGCTGAGGCCGAAAACGCAGAAGACGCAAAGAAAGGTCTCGACAACAAGAGCCGCGAATATTACCTGGTCGACATTCCGCTCACCGATTCGGCTTATGCGGTATCGGAGCAGAAAATGGAGCAGGCCTATTTCAATCTGGGCGTGGTCTACAAAGACAAATTCGCCGACTATCCGCTTGCCATTGACGCGTTTAACGACTACATGAAGAAATATCCAAGGTCGGAAAAAGAAGTGTCGGCAATGTTCAATCTCTACAAAACCTACCTTTTGCAGAAGGACTACGCCAATGCCGACATCTATAAGAAACGGATTATCAGCGAGTATCCCGATACCGACTACGCCAAAATCCTGAACGACCCCGATTACTACAAAGAACTCGAGAAGGCCGAGAATGAGCTCAATTTCATGTATCAGGTGACTTACCGCTACTTCCTGAACGACGAGTGCGACAATGTGAACTCAACGTTCCGTTATGTCGATTCGGCATATCCCGACAGTCGACTGATGCCGAAATTCGCGCTGCTCAATACGTTATGCATGGGCAAATCAACCGATTCACTGACTTTCGAGAGTATGCTGAAAAGCTATATCGAAAAGTATCCGAAAGGCGATGAAGCCGGCTACGCACGCGACGTAATTGCCGCCCTGAACCGCAAGCCGCACGAAGTGGAAGAGAAAACTGAAGAGCAGATTCTGGCCGAGGAGCAGCTGGCCGCACAAGCCGCCTACGACTCGCTTGACGTGTCGCTTTATAATTTCGATGCCGACGAGCTACACTACTACATTGTTGTTGTCGACAAGCATAAACTGGAGGAGAGCCGCATCCGATTCGGTTTCATCGACTTCAACGACGAGTATTTCGACTTTATGAATTTCGATGTCTCGACAGCCAAACTCTCTGAAGATTACGGCATTGTCAGAGTCGATAAATTCAAGAACGCCCGCATGGCGCAGAACTACATTGAGTCAGTGATTGTTGCCGGCGAAGTGTTCGACGGTGTAGTGAGCGACAGCTACAGGCAATACATCATATCGAAATCGAACTACGAAAAATTCCTTGAGGACGGCAATCTCGACCGTTACAACAAGTTCTTCGACTTGAACTACACGTTGAATCCATAAACCACTTGAAGATGAAACGCTTATCAGTCATTTTGTTAGTGGCGGGCATTGTCGCCACATCGTGCACACCAAAAACCGACAATCAAACAGACGGCGAGCCTATGACTCACCTGCTGCTGGCCACCGCTTGGTTTCAGCAGTCGGCCGAGATGCGCGCCTGCTATTATCAGTCATACATGCTGGCCAAAATGGCACTGAAGGAGAATCTGCAGAACTACAAGGGCGCGAAGCCCGCAACCGTGGTGCTCGACATCGACGAGACGGTGCTCGACAACAGCCCCTTTGAAGCCAAACTGATGGCCGACCGCCAAAACTACTCTGACAGTGCGTGGATGGCATGGTCGGCACGTGAAGAAGCGCTGGCGCTGCCCGGAGCTGCGGAGTTCATTGCATACGCGCGTGAGCTGGGCGTTGATGTTTTCTTCATCTCGAACCGCGTTCTTGATGAGCGTGAACGGACTCTTAAAAACCTTGCCACAGCAGGAATGGCCGTCGACTCGGCTCACCTTCTGCTCTACGACCTGAGCAAAGGAACATCGTGCAAAGACGAACGCCGTGATTTGGTATCAGAAACACACGAGATAATTCTTTTCATTGGCGACAACCTTGGCGACTACACTTCGCTCTTCGACCGCCGCGACAGTTCGCTTGCCCTGCATCTGGCCGACTCACTGCACGAAGATTTCGGTCGCAAGTTCATCATCCTGCCCAACCCCATGTACGGCGAGTGGGAGAACGCCATCTATGGCCACAACCACAAGCTGCCGATGACCGAAAAGAACCGGACGATGCTGGAGCTGTTGAGGAAATAAAACCACCTGACAACCGTATTTTTACCCGGCGCAACCGAATTTAAAACCGTTGCCGCCGAATTTGAATTTGTGCACACCGTGCCCGAAAGCGACATTATATTTGCATCGTTCAATCAACCATGAAAAATGTGGAGAATCTGGAAATACCTTGATTTCACCCCCGAAACTCAAGGTATTTTTTTTGCCCGCAAACAAACCTTGCCAATAAAATACATCCAAACCGTTTATTTATTATTTTTACACACTTTTGAGTGCGTCAGCAACCGCTCGCAAAAGTACAAACAACTGAAAACCAAATAGAATTGATTAAAAAGTACATTAAACGCTTTATTATCATGAAACATTTTTTCACCCCAATCGTGGCAATTGCTCTTACGCTGAGCACAATGACAGCCGTGGCACAAGCCGACGGATTCTCGTACCAAGCAGTGGTTCGTGACGCCAGCGGCGAACTTGTTGACAACTCGAAAGTAGGTCTGCGCCTGACGCTGACCGACAAAGATGGCAACCAGATGTATCAGGAGACACACACACCAACGACCAACAATTACGGTGTGCTGACTGTTACAGTGGGAACCGGTACGCACGCCGAAGGCCAGAGCCTTCAGAATGTGAACTGGGCTGGCGGCGACGTGTGGATGCGCGTTGAGATTGACCCTCGCGGCGGCACCAAGTACACCAATATGGGCTCAACCAAATTGCAAGCCGTGCCATACGCCTATTTTGCAATCAACGGCGGAAATGGCGAGAAGGGCGATCCCGGCGAAAAAGGTGACACGGGCGATAAAGGCGATGCCTTTACTTACGAAGATTTCACTCCGGAGCAACTTGCCGCACTGAAAGGTGAAAAGGGTGACAAAGGTGATATGGGCACAAGCCTTACCAACAGAGGCAGCTGGTCGGCGAATGAAACCTACAATTCGGGCGACTACGTGTTCCACCGCAGCTCTAGCAACCAACTTGTCAACTCAATGTGGATTGCACAAAACGATGACATAAACAGTTCGACCGAACCATATCTGGACAGCGAAAACTGGATTGAGCTCCAGGCAGAAAAGGGCGAAAAGGGTGACAAGGGTGACAACGGCGCACCCGGTTTGCCAGGCGAGCAAGGTCCAGAGGGACCGGCAGGACCGGCAGGACCAGCAGGTCCGCAAGGTGAACCCGGCGCACCCGGCACTGGCTTGACAAATAAAGGTTTATGGGCAGCTGGAACAGCATACGAATCGGGCAACTATGTGTTTTCCCGCAGCACCGACAACGCATCGCTCAATTCGATGTGGATTGCACAAAATGACATAACCAGTGCCAATTCGACAACCGAACCTTATCTGGATACCGAAAACTGGGTTGAATTTCAGGCTCCAAAAGGAGAGCAAGGCTTGAAAGGCGACACGGGCGAGAAAGGTGACGCTTTCACCTATTCAGATTTCACTCCTGAACAACTCGCCGCTTTGAAAGGCGAAAAGGGCGACCAAGGTGCAAAAGGCGATAAAGGCGATGCCTTTACTTACGAAGATTTCACTCAGGAACAACTCGATGCTCTGAAAGGCGAAAAGGGTGACACTGGTGCAAAAGGCGATCCGGGTACTCCTGGTGCAAAAGGTGACCAGGGAACACCGGGCGAAAAAGGTGACAAAGGCGACAAGGGCGCAAAGGGTGATAAAGGTGATAAGGGCGACAAAGGCGATGCCTTCACTTACGCCGATTTCACTCAAGCTCAACTCGCCGCTCTGAAAGGCGAAAAGGGCGACCAAGGTATTCAAGGCCCCAAAGGTGACAAAGGCGACACCGGCACCGGTCTTACCAACCGCGGAAGCTGGGCAAACGGTGCAAGCTACACCACGGGTGATTATGTATTCTCGCGCAGTACCAACGATGCGAATGTAAACTCAATGTGGATTGCAAAAACCAACAATTTCACAAGCACAAAACTTCCTTATCTCGACCTTACAAACTGGGTTGAATTCCAGGCTCCAAAAGGCGACAAGGGTGATCCCGGCCGCGACGGCATGCAAGTTGCCGGACAACGCGGACAGACACTTGTCCACAATGGCACAACATGGGTTGCAACTGACGAAATATCGCTCAAGAAACTCGATGTGAAAGGTACAACCACAAACGACGACGCCCTGTTCGAAGTTAAGGACAAAGATGGCAATGTGGTGTTTGCCGTTTATCCCAATGGCGTTCATGTTTATATTGATCCAGATGCTGATGCCAGCAAGATGAAACGCAGCGGTTTCCTTGTTACTGGACGTGAGGCAACAAAGGATGGCATCAACAGCGATTATTTTGCCGTAAATAGCTATGGTACACAAGTGTATGTGGGCGAAGGCGACGATAAGATGAAGCGCAGCGGTTTCCTTGTAACCGGACGCGAAGCAACCAAATCTGGCGTTAACAGCAACTATTTTGCAGTGAACGACGACGGTACACAAGTGTATGTTGGCGAAGGCGACGATAAGATGAAACGCAGCGGGTTCCTTGTAACGGGACGCGAAGCAACCAAAGACGGCATCATCAGCGACTATCTCTCAGTTAACGACGATGGTACACAAGTGTATGTGGGCGATGGCACCAGCAAGATGAAACGCAGCGGCTTCCTTGTAACGGGACGCGAAGCCACAAAGGCCGGCGTTAACAGCAACTATTTTGCAGTGAACGACGATGGCACGAAAGTCTATATCGACGACCAGCTTGAAAACGATGCCAAGATGAAGCGCAGCGGTTTCCTTGTTACTGGCCGTGAAGCAACCAAAGACGGCAGCTCAACAAACTATATGAAAGTGGCCACCGACGGTACACAGGTGAAATTCGACACCGATGCCAGCAAGATGAAACGCAGCGGTTTCCTTGTTACTGGACGTGAGGCAACCAAGGGCGGTGTTGACTCCGACGTTTTCGAAGTAACCCCCGACAGCACCCGCGTTTATGTTAACGGCGGCGGCAGCAAGAGCGGATTCGGCGTTGAAGGTAAAAGCGGTGGCGACAAGAGCGGATTTGCCGTTACCGAAAAAGGCGATGATGGCACCGCAGGCTATATGAATGTTACATCTGACAACTTCTTTGCAGGTTACAATGCCGGAAAGAAAACCACAGGCAGCACTGGCATTAACAACACATTTGTGGGCAACAACGCCGGTGTGGCCAACACCACTGGTACAAGCAACGTATTTGTAGGCAAAGACGCAGGTTACACCAACACCAAAAGCCAAAACAACGTATTTATTGGTAATCAGGCTGGATATAAAACCAACGGAACAACAACAACAACAGTTTACAATGCTCTTGCTGGAGCAAATGAAACGGTTTATAACGGTTCAAACAACGTATTCTTAGGCAACCGCGCTGGTTACAGCAACGTTACAGGCATCAACAACGTATTCCTTGGAAACAACGCCGGTGTTAAAAACACAGCCAGCAATAACGTATTTTTGGGTTACAACAGTGGTGCAGCCAACACAAGCGGTGGCGACAACGTGTTCCTTGGCAACTATGCGGGCAGGAATAACACATCTGCCGGCCAGAACGTGTTTGTAGGCTACTATGCAGGCGTACTGAATACAACAGGTGCCAACAATGTATTTATTGGTAACAATGCCGGCCGCAACAATAAAAGCGGTGCAAATAACGTGTTCCTTGGCTACTATGCAGGTTACAACAACACCGCATCGTACAACACCATGCTTGGCTATCAGGCAGGCAAGGCAAACACAACCGGTATTAACAACGTATTCCTGGGCTACAATGCCGGTTTGTCGAATACCGAAGGTAAAAACAACGTATTCTTAGGAACAAGCGCCGGCAACACCAATACCAAAGGCGAAAGCAACGTGTTTATTGGCAACCAGGCAGGTTACACCAACTCAATTGGCAACTACAACGTATTTCTTGGCCACTATGCAGGAAACGCCAACACAGCATCGTACAACACATTCCTTGGCTTCCAGGCAGGTAAAGCCAACACAAGCGGCGCCAACAACGTATTCTTGGGTTACAATGCCGGTCTGGCAAACTCAAGCGGCTCAAACAACGTCTTCTTGGGAACAAGCGCAGGCAATGCCAACACTTCAGGCGCAAGCAACGTCTTTATTGGCAACGAAACTGGTGTAAGCAACTTAACAGGCAACTACAACGTATTCCTCGGCTATCAGGCAGGTAACAAGAACACTGCTTCAAGCAATACATTCCTTGGTTACATGGCTGGTTTGAATAATGCCGGTGGTGCAGATAATGTTTTCTTGGGGACAAATGCAGGTATTTATAACAAAACCGGTTACAGCAATGTATACATCGGTAAAAACGCTGGCCAGGGCTCAAGCACAGGTACTTCCGGTGGACAACGTGGCGTTTTTATTGGCAATGAAGCCGGATTTAGCAATATAAATGCCTATAACTCTGTCTTTATTGGTTATCAGGCAGGTTATTCAAACACATCGGCTGACAATAACATAATGATAGGCAAACAAACCGGTTACTACAAAAATAGCGGCGGCGACAATGTCTTTATGGGTACAACGGCTGCTTACAACAACAAGTCCGGTGCCAACAATATTGTTATTGGTATGAAAGCGGCATACAACGCCAACAGCCTGTCAAATACAGTTATATTAGGAAACAATGCAGGTTACGGAACCGATAAGACAACCTCAAAAAACGATGTGTTTATAGGCAACAATGCCGGTTATAAAAACACAACCGGTGAAAGCAACGTGTATCTTGGTAACTATTCTGGTTACAGCAACAAAGGCAATAATAACGTATTCCTTGGCAATTATGCCGGAAATAGCATGGATTCTGTTTTCTCTAACGTGCTTATTGGCGATGAAGTGGCAAAAAATGGTACGCAAGGCGACGGTAATGTTTTTATGGGCAAGAAAGCAGGCGGTGGCTCTAACATCCATAAAGGTAATAACAATACCATTATTGGTTATTATGCAGGCTTCAACATTTCAGGTGCAAATAACCAGGGAATTAATTCTGGTAGTGATAACGTTTTCATCGGTTCAAATGCTGGCTATTCAAACAATAATGGAGCCCGCAATGTTTATATAGGCTCTGAAGCGGGTGAGAATGCAGGGAAAAGCACTATGGATAATGTTTGTATTGGCTTCGGAGCAGGTGGTAATATGAAAAATGGTGCATCAGACAACATACTTTTCGGTTATAATGCAGGTGACTATATTACGGGTGAACGTAACATTTGCATAGGCAACAATGCGGGAGCAGGATGGACTGAACCCGGGCAATATCTGGGACCTGGTAGCTATAATGTCTTTATTGGTCACAGTGCAGGATATTCTACAACTGTCAGCAATATGCTTATTATCAGCAATACAGATTTTGAAACGTCAAAACCATTAATGTATGGTTATTTTGGAAAATATAACAACTACAATCCTTATTTGGTAATAGGTGGTAAAAACAACAAGGATTGCACATTCTATGTAAATGGTGATGCTGGCGGTATATATAGTTGGTGGAGTTCCAGCGATGCCCGTCTGAAAAAAGATGTTCAAACTCTTACTGGAGCATTGGACAAAGTGCTGAAACTGCGAGGTGTAAGCTTCTATTGGAAGAACCAAGATGAAATGGCCGCTGCTAAAGGTGTCTCTGTCGATAGTTTGGATTACAGCTACGATAATAAAAAACACATTGGTGTTATTGCACAAGAGCTAGAAGCCGAGTTCCCCGAATTGGTTAAAACCGATAGTGAAGGCTACAAATCGGTTGAATATTCAACACTTACCCCTGTGCTCATCGAGGCCGTGAAAGAGCTGAAAGCTGAGAAAGATACTCTTCAAGCCACTGTTGAGAGCCAGCAGAGCAAGATAGACAACCAGCAACAGCAGATAGACGAACTGAAACGCCTGATTGAAGAATTAATGAACAAATAAAAGAAGGAATAATAATTCAATTTGATATGTAGAGACGGTGCATGCACCGTCTCTACGTGTTTTTGGTGGGGTGAATTGCCGTTTGTAGAGACGCACCATGGCACGTCTCTACGTTAGAAAACGTTGTTTTTAATTGTCCGAAGGACAAAATCTGCATAACCGCGGGTGAGCGTAGCGTAACCCGTGGTAATATGCCACATCCCGAAAACCAATCCGTAGGATTGAACCTTGCCAAGATTCACTCTTTCAGAGTGTGTCTCATTACACGGCATGTTCCGGCGGCTGCGCTTCGCTTGCGGCCGGTTATGCAAATCACGTCTTCCAGACGTTTTTATTCCGCATGTTTGTAGAGACGCAATGCATTGCGTCTCTACGATGTCCCGTCCGGGCCGTGGTGTTGTAGAGACGCGCCATGGCACGTCTCTACGTTATCGCAAAAAAAAATGATTAGATGAAAAAAATCCTTATTTTCGCAAATTGTTTATTAAAAAACTGACATTCCGCAATTTGATTCAATATTGAAAATGAAGAGAATTATTGCAATAACCATCGCCGCACTCGCAGTGCTTCCGGCATTTGCGCAGCGGGGCATCACCGCCAAGGCCGACCGTGCCTTTGAATTGGGAAAATATTTCGATGCCATCGACGAGTACAAATACGCTTATGCGAAAGCCAAAGACAAAAACAAGAAAAACGACATAATGTTCATGGTGGCCGAGAGCTACCGTATGGTTCAGAACAGCCGTCAGGCCGAAATATGGTACCGCAAGGTCATCAAAAAAGGGTACGAGAATCCTTTAGCCACTCTCTACCTTGCCGACGCCATGCGCGCTCAGGGACAGTATGAAGATGCCATGAAGGAATACCAAAACTACACCAAACTCGCCCCGGCCGACGACCGCGGACCGGCAGGCGTTGAATCGTGCGCATCGGCCATTGAGTGGATGGGACAGCCCACCCGCTACAAAATTGAGAACATGCACTACTTCAACTCTAAATACAGCGATTTCGGTATCGCCTACGCGAAAGACGACTACAGCATGGTGATTTTCTCGTCGTCGCGCGAAGGCTGCACAGGCGGCAAAATCAGCGGCGTTACGGGCGAGTACTATTGCGACTTGTTCCGCTCACGTGTCGACCGCAAGGGAAAATGGTCGGAACCTGTGCCACTCGAGGAGAACATAAACACATCGCTTGAAGAAGGCATGCCTTCAACCAACAAAAAATGCAACACCTTGTATTTCACTAGTTTCCGCGAGGATAAGAACAAAAATATGGTCTGCAAGATTTTCTGCTCGGTGAAAGAGAACGCCGAATGGGCCGACCCAACAGAACTAAATCTGGCACCCGACACAGTTGCAGTTGGTCATCCGGCCATCAGCGACGACGAACTGACACTCATCTTCGTTTCGGAGATGGCTGGCGGCTATGGCGGCAAGGACCTTTGGAAGACAACCCGCGCCAACAAATCGGCCGAATGGGGCAAACCCGTGAATATGGGACCGGCCATCAACACTAGCGGCGACGAAATGTTCCCCTACATCCACCCCGAAGGCACGCTCTACTTCTCATCGAACGGCCATCCGGGAATGGGCGGATTAGACATTTTCAAGGCCACCGAAGGCAATTCGGGTTGGAAGGTTGAGAATATGAAATACCCCATCAACAGCTCGCAGGACGATTTCGGAATCTGCTTCGAGTCGGAGATGGAACGTGGCTATTTCTGCTCGAACCGCCCCGGCGGCAAGGGCTCTGACGATATCTACCAATTCTCGCTTCCGCCGATTGAGTTCACACTGACCGGCATCGTGCGCAACGGCAAGACCGACGCCATCATAGCCGGCGCCGAAGTGAACCTTATCGGTAGCGACGGAACAAACATCACCGCCAAAACCGAGACCGACGGCTCATACAACTTCAATCTGGCGCCGAACGCCGACTACCGCATTGTGGTTAAGCGCGGCGGCTTCCTTAACTCGAAGGACAAGACCACAACCAAAGGCCTGACCGACAGCGAGCAGCTGAAAGTGAACATCGACCTTCAGCCTGACGACCGCCGTATGGACCTTGACGGAATTGAATATGAGTTCAACAGCGCCAAGCTGAAACCTTCGTCGATTGCCGGACTCGAAGTGCTTGTCGGCATTCTGAACGACAACTCGAACATCACAATTGAGATTGGTTCGCACGCCGACTATCGCGGAAGCGACGACGCCAACCTGAAACTGTCAGAAGCCCGCGCCAAATCGGTTGTCGACTTCCTGACCACCTACGGCATCGACCGCGAGCGCCTGACATCGCACGGCTACGGCGAGCAGATGCCGAAGGAAGTGGATAAGAAGATGGCACAGAAATATCCGTTCCTGAAAGAAGGCGACACACTGACCGAAGCCTTCATCAAGCGCCTGAACGACGAGCAGCAGGAGATTTGCAACCAAATCAACCGCCGTACCGACTTTGTTGTCACCGGCCGCGATTACGTTCCAAAGGTGCGCAAACGCAGGTAGTTTGAGTGTAAAGTTTAAAGTTTAAGGTGTAAAGTTTGAAGTTTAAAGTGTAAGGTGTAAAGTTTAAGGGTTAAAGTTTAAAGTTAATCGCTCACTACTCATCGCTCACTGCTCATTACTCATTACTCATTACTCACTGCTCATCGCTCACTGCTCATCGCTCACTACTCATTACACATTACTCAACATTAATATGCCAACAATCAAACTGCACAACGGCATTGATATGCCTGCCATAGGCTTTGGCACGTGGGCTGTTGCCGATGGCGCCGATGTTGCCGAGACCGTGAAAATGGCCATCGGATGCGGGTTCCGCCACATCGACACGGCATCGTTCTACAAAAACGAAACTGGCGTGGGACAAGGCATAAAAGCTAGCGGCATGGACCGCAGCCAACTCTGGATTACAAGCAAGGTCTGGCCCACCGAGTCGGGTTACAACGGCACTCTGCAAGCCTTCGACGCGTCGCTCAAACGCCTGGGGCTCGATTACCTTGATTTGTACCTGATTCACTGGCCGGCATCGCCGTCGCACTATGCCGACTGGCGCGAGCGCAACGCCGACACCTGGCGCGCACTCGAAAAGCTCTATGCCGACGGCCGGGTGCGTGCCATTGGCGTGAGCAACTTCCTTCAGCATCACCTGCAGGCTCTTCTGGATGTATGTTCAGTCAAGCCGATGGTCGATCAGCTTGAGATTCACCCGGGTTACGCACAGGCGGCCGATGTTGAGTTCTGCCAAAAGAACGGCATTGCGGTTGAAGCTTGGAGCCCGTTCGGACGCGGCTCGTCACTCAAAAACGCCGACCTGAAGCGGATTGCCGACCGGAACCACTGCTCTGTGGCACAGCTGTGCCTTGCGTGGTGCCATCAGAAACAGATTGTACCGCTGCCCAAATCAATCACACCCGAGCGCGTGAAAGAGAATCTGGAATCTTTCAGCATCACTCTTCCGGCCGAAGACATAACCGCCATCGACCGTATGCCGAACATCGGCTGGTCGGGCGAGCACCCTGACAGATTATAACACACAATGCAAAAAATGTTCGCACTCTTTCCGTTACTTTTCCTTGCAATCATCGGCTTGGCCGCCTACTATATGGCTAGCCGCATATCGTTTGCCACCGGTCTTGGCAAGTGGTGGCTGTTTGCCGGGCTCTTTGTTCTGGCCTTTTTCGCGATTAGCTCGATGATGGCCGCCAAAAACCACTTTCCGGTTCTTCATCCGGTGGTTGTCCTGCTCTCGGCAGCTGTTGGCGTTCTGCTTTATATGCTGATGGTTATGCTGCTGACCGATGTTGTGAACTTTTTTGCGCACTTCCAACCCAAAACCTTCGGCCTGATAGTTGCCGCCGGCACCACTTTGATTTGCATCTATGGTCTTGTAAACACAGCCTGCCCGCGCCTGAAAACCGTCGATATTGAGCTGCCGAAACTGACCGAGCCGGTGCAGATTGCGCAACTGTCGGATGTTCATCTGGGGCATTTCCGCGGCAAGCGCAACCTCGAGAAACTTGTCAGCAAGGTGAACAAGACCGACGCGCAGATGGTGGTCATCACAGGCGATATGTTCGAGAGTTTCTACAACCTTGAGCCGGCAACCCTTGAGCCGCTGAAAAAACTCACAGTTCCAATCTTTTTCGTGTCGGGCAACCACGATATGTATGTCGATGTTGACAGCGTGAAGCAGCTGATGCGCGATGCGGGTGTCAACGTTTTGGAAAACAGCATGATGGAATGTTGCGGCATTCAGATTGTCGGACTCGACTATATGCGCCCCGACGACCGCACCATCGACCATATGCACGCCGGCGTGGGTGCAAAAACCATTGAGAACACACTGCCGGAAATAGCTCTTGACAGCACCCGCCCGTCGATTCTGCTGCACCACAACCCTGTGGGCGCAGAATATGCCGAAAAAGCAGGATTCGGGCTTTATCTGGCCGGCCACACTCACGGCGGACAGCTCTTCCCCGTCACACTCTTAAACGACCGCATTTTCAACTACAACCGCGGCCTGTACCGCTGCGGCAGTCTGCAAATATACACGTCGGAAGGTTCGGGCACGTTCGGTCCGCCAATGCGCATTGGAACCAAAAGCGAAGTAACGCTGATTCGGCTGAAACCTAAAGGAGTTTAGAATATTGCAAGACTCGGTGCGACGACTTCTTACACGTTGAAGCGGAAGTGCATAATATCGCCGTCTTCAGGCTCATAGTCTTTGCCCTCGATGCCGATTTTGCCGGCGTCGCGGCAAGCCGATTCTGAGCCAAGCGTCACATAATCATTGTATTTAATAACCTCTGCACGGATGAATCCCTTCTCAAAATCGGTGTGGATGATGCCGGCGCACTGCGGCGCCTTCATTCCGGCTTTGAATGTCCAAGCGCGGGTTTCGTCGGGGCCGGTGGTGAAATATGTCTTAAGATTAAGCAGTTTGTAGGCGGCTTTGATGAGTTTTGCCACGCCCGGCTCCTCGAGTCCAAGGTCGCTCAGGAACATCTGGCGCTCGTCGTAGCTCTCGAGTTCGGCAATGTCGGCCTCAATGGCTGCGCCGATAATCAGCACGTCGGCGTTCTCGCCCTCAACGGCTTTCATCACCTTTTCGGTGTAGGCGTTTCCGGTTTTCACCGATGCCTCGTCGACGTTGCAGACGTAGAGCACCGGTTTGTCGGTGAGCAGGTTAAGGTCGGTGAGCAGCTCTTTTTTCACGGTGGCGTCAACCTCAACGGTGCGGGCCGAAAGACCTTTCATAAGCGCCTCGCGGTATTGGGTGAGCAGTTCGAGCTGTTTCTGCGCCTTCTTGTCGTTGCCCACCTTGGCAATCTTCTCAACCTTCTGGATTCGGCTCTCAACAGTCTCAAGGTCTTTGAGTTGCAGCTCGGTGTCGATAATTTCCTTGTCGGCAATCGGGTCAACCGGGGCGCCGCCCTCACGAACGATGTTGTTGTTGTCGAAGCAGCGCAGAACGTGGATTATGGCGTCGGTCTCGCGGATGTTGGCCAAGAATTTATTGCCAAGCCCCTCACCTTTGCTGGCGCCCTTTACAAGACCGGCAATGTCAACAATCTCGATGGTTGTTGGGATGATGCGCTTCGGGTTGTCGATGGCTGCAAGCTTGTTCAGACGCTCGTCGGGCACGGTGATGACGCCCAAGTTAGGCTCGATGGTGCAGAACGGAAAGTTGGCCGCCTGCGCCTTGGCGTTCGACAAACAGTTGAAAAGTGTTGATTTGCCTACATTTGGCAATCCTACAATACCGCATTGAAGTCCCATTTCTTTCGATTTTAAAATTTGCGGCAAAAGTAGCAATAATGTGGAATGAGTAAAGTGTATTGTGACACAGGAAAGGGAAAAACCTGCTCTACGGGCATTTGCGGCGGTATGATGAGAAACATCGTTGGGGTTGGGAAGCCGGCAGATTGGCCACGAATCGGGTAGGATATTGTTTTTCACATGATTCGCGCCCATTTGCCCGTGTTTTTTTGCGACTATAAACATTCCCTATGCATCAAATCGCCATGCGCATTTGCCCGTAGAGCCCGGTTTTCAGGTTAGTTGTCAGTTAGTAAAAAAATGGTTAGTTGTTTGTTAGTAGTTAGTTGTTGACTGCATTATTCAGTAGATACAGATTAGCCTTCAAACCGCGGTTTTCAATGTTCGCCTTGCTGGCTTCGTATTTGATTTTTTCATCAATCTCAACAAGGTTGATGCACGAGCCATCCTCCAAAGCTCCGGCGAAATGGGTGACAATAAGCGTCGCGGCGTTTCCCACTTTTTCTATTGCCGATTTAAGATTGCTAGTTTCGCTAGTCGGCACATAAAGAATTTGGCAGTTTGGTATATTGCCAACGCTGTTGACGCCAATCACCTTAATAGGTTTGCCGTTCACTGTTTTGCCGTTAGTTATTGCTTTGAGTTGACTCATAACCTCGGTCTTGCCCAAAACGCACATCACAAAATCGCCTTTGGTTGCTGGCCACTCAACATGTTTGGTGAAATTGTAGATATGCATTGCTTTATATTTATCGTCTTGCGACGAAATTCCTGTTGTTGAGCCTTGTGTTGCACTGGTTTTGCCGTTCAATGCTTCATCCACAACCTTCTCAATATCGTTGGCGGCAATATCGCGCCACAAAATTGTGCCGTCGGGACCGAAAAGTATTACTTCATCTTTGCCGCCAAGTCCATATTGGGAAGATTTGTGAGAAGTGTCATAATACATTTTGTAGCTGATACCCATATCTTTATATATTTTGTCATAGAAATCTGACGACGAAATATGGGTGCATTTGATACCAATCACATCTACCTTGCCTCCTTTTTGTTTCTTCCACAGTGCCTCGACAGAGTCTTTGATTGCGCCATCGTCAGAATAACTGAAATGAACGAGAACATACCGACCTTTGCCCACAATGTCTGACAGGCTGGGGCGGTTGTTGGGGTTGCTCATATTCTGCAAATCCAAATCGGCGAACATCTTGCCTGGTGCGGTGTTGGCGCGAGCTTCCTCGCGGCGCTTCTGCGATTCTTCAACCATCTTTTTCCATTCATCGTCTCGTTCTTTCAGCGTTTTCACCATCGGGTTTTGCAAAGTTTTTTCGGGCAGAATGCTGTAATCGGCATTCCAAGGCCCTATCAGATATTGCATTACCAAACCAAGATTGTTGGCGTTCTTTTTCACATATTCATTAATGGCGGCATTGGCCTTATCGCCTTGTTTGTCAAATATTTCGTTGAATTTCTTCTCGGCTTTCTCCCATTCGGTGTAGAATTTCGAGCCGGTAAGTTGATACGAAGGCATTTCCATCATAAAACCTGATCCTCCGTCACGCTTGATTCCGGTTGAAGTCAAAGTGAACTGCGCATTCTCGCCGGGGACAAACGGAATGCTTATTTCATAATTATATACCGGTACACCATTGTTCAAAGTTTGCAGAACCCATACCATGCACGGATTGTCGAGATAGGTATTGAATGTGGCCATGCCATTGCTATCAAGTTCAACATCGTCCGACAGACAATAATTTTTTGTATTTTCATCGGCACTCATAAGTTCAAGTCTGAAACCCGTAACCTCGTTTGTGAGTTCGGTTTTGAAAGTTATGCTGAAGTTCGGCTTTTGGTTGGGGGTCAGATTTTCTGAAATCTTCTCCACAATTACGTTTAAATTATAATCGGCCACATCAACCCATTCATTTTCACCATTTTGATTGAAGAAAGACACTTTTTTGTGGACTTTCTGCACAATATCGAATTGGGTGACTCCTTTGGGCAGAGGCTCAAAAGCGTAGCGGGCGCCGCAGATATAGTCGATGTAACGGTTGCCTGTGCTTTCGTTGTGCAACATTTTGTAAAGATTGCCCGCCGTGTCGCGCAAGCATACATCTGAACTCAAATCGGCACGCTCCCAATGCGTAGTCGAAAGGGTGACAACGGTTTTTTTCTCACAGAAATCGACCTTATCAATCTTATGATTGTTCCAATTGCCATATTTCACGTTCTCCCAAGTCTTGTACAAACCTTCGGGCTTAGCCACATTCTCATCTAAATGGTGGTTTTTGCAGTAGGTGTCAGCCAAACGACGAATCTTCGTCAAGTAACCGGAGTAAAGGCTTGACGACGAGTAATATCCGTTGTGAACTGTCAGTTCGAAAGTGACGCCGGGTGCGGCAAAAGTCTCAATCCAAGCCGAGCAAATCTCGCCGCCGGGGAAAATGCAGCGTATACGGCACACTGTCAGGTCATTGAGTTCAACCTCGTAGTGGAACTTCTTATCCACCACAGGCACGCACGCCACAGGTTTTTCAACAATCTCGAAGTTCTCATCGGCGAAATAAATCAGGTAGCACGAGTCGGTTATGCCCGGGTCAACCGAGCCCTCGATTACGAATTTGCCGGCACCAAGTGCTTGCGCAGGGACATTTTTAGTGGTTGCCTGTGTTGTTGCGGGAACCCTGATTTTCTCGATAAGCGCGTCAATGCGGGCCATTGCCTTGTTCTTGGCATTCAATTCATCGCCGTCAGGATATTTGTCGTCACCGCCCTCAACCATCGATTGCGCTTCCATACAAGTAAACACGTCATCGTAGTCGGCAAGTGTATTCAATGCTTTCATTATTGATTTTTGGTAAGCGAAAAGCGAATCGCTGATAAATGAGAAAATCGACTCAAGTTCTTTGCGGTTGGTATCGTTCCATTTTTCCGAAACTTCCAACAATTCAGCCTGCAACTTTGGATAATCCTCGTTATGAATCTTTTTGAGCGCAAGTTTGTCGGGGGTGTCAGGTTTTCTGTCAATATAAACCCAATTTTTAGTGAGCAAATGTGAATAGTTCACCATCGATTTGCATTCCAACAGTAGCTTTTGCGCAACATAAGTTTCGTCGGGTGACGGTACTGCAGGATTCGGTTCCGCTTTCTTTTCAGTGAAGGTGAACGCGCAGAACATTACGCCAATCCACGCCAAGGTGCTGATTTTTGCCACGCGGCCGAGCGTGCCGACAGCCGATTTTTTCATCTCGATAAACCGCTGGCGGATAAACGAGTGGTTGAAGCCGTTCACCACGGGGCTCGACACGTTCATCACCATCTCTAAAAGTGTTGTCTGATAGGCGTTTATGTTGACATTGGACTCAATCACGTCGCGGTCGGCCTGGAACTCGTGCACGTTGCGCAGCTCATTGCGGCAGAGCCACACAAACGGGTTGAACCAAAACAGTCTGGTAACCAACTCCATAAACCACACGTCGGCATAGTGGCGGTGGCGGATATGCGCTTTTTCGTGGCGGATAATCATACTCTTTCCCGGCTCGTGAAGACTCGCGGGCAGAAAAATGGTTTTGGCGAACGAGAAAGGCGTGTTGACGCTTGGCGAGCTAATAAGATTGTAGCCTTCAGCGGTGTTTTCAACATCCATTTTCGATTTGATAGCCAATACTTTACCAATATGATAGGCCGCCAACAGCAACAGCAGCAGCGATATGGCCGGAACCGTCCACTTGAGCATCGCCATCCAATCGATAACAATTGGTTGCTTTGCCTGAACGGGTTCGGCAACCGGTGCGGTGGCTGGCTGGGCTGCTGGCACTGCCGCTGGCTCGGTGGTGGCCGCTTGTGCGGGCGCAATGTCGGGCACATAGTCGGTCTCAACGGGCGCGGTTGGCGCGGTGTAGTGGCCGAAGTCAATCTGCTCAATGGCAAACTCGGTTCCCGTTGGGTAAACCTCGAACGTCAGAACGCTGATTATCAGGCTGACAATCGGCAGGGCAAGCAGATACGCGCGACTGACGGCATAGCTGGCCTTTCCGCGCAGAACAATCCGGTAGAACACGAACAAAAGCGCAGCCGAAGCAATGAATTTCAAAAAGATTGTAAACATAGTTGTGTGGTATTAGTAGTTAGTGTTTAATTTTTGGTATTAGGTTTAGTTTAACGGGGTTAACAAGTTTAACAGGTTGAAAATTTAAACCTGTTAAACAGCAAAGCGATTAAACTTTTAAACGATTATCCGATTCACCATTAGAATCCATCTCTTTCAGAATCTCGGCAAGTTCCTCGCGGCTGATTTTCTCGCTTTTGGCAAAGAACGAGAAGAAAGACTTCATCGAGCCGCCGAAAACGTTGTCGCAGGCGTCGTTCATAAAGCCGCCAATGTAGTCCTCGCGCGATAGCAAAGGGTGATAGACGTTGGCTTTCCCGTTTTTCTCAAACCCCACTACGCCCTTCTTTGTAAGAATCTGCATAACAGTGAGCGTGGTGGTGTAAGCCGGTTTTGGCTCGGCAAGCACGTCGTGAATTTGCTGCACGGTGGCCTTGCCCTTGTCCCACAAGATGTTCATCAGGTGCAATTCCGCTTTCGTGAGCGACTGATTGCGGTTTTCTGTTTTTGTTTCCATAATCTCCTAAATTTTTCGTACTACAAACATAGTACATAAAATTATATGTGCAATAGTTTTGGGTAAATTTTTTACTAAATTTTTAGTAAGAAAATTAAAACCTGGTGATTTATAGCTGTTTAAATTACGGAATAATGAACCCTAAAAGGGTGACATAGCACAAACGCGGGTGCGAACCCACGGGCAGAATGGCGCGGAAATAGTGGAATCCTGAAAGGGTGGCACATATAATATGTAATATGGCTGCCGTTTTGTGTCGCCCCGTCGGGGCTTGATTTGCGTGGACACATCAAACAAACAGGGGCTTACGCCCCTGCCTATATTATTTCACCCCTTCGGGGTGCATCCACATTTAACTTCTACAATACTGCTCCCAACCTTCTAAACTTCTTGACCCTTACCTCTAAACTTTTTCCTCTTACCGTTTTTCGCACTTCATAAAGCAATCGCCGCAGGCTGCGTGGCGTCCGCGAAGGCGGTTTTCAATCATCTCGGCGTAGCGTTCGGCAAGGATTGGGATGCGAATTGTGCGTACAACCTCATGTGCGAATGCCGACATTAGCATCATTTTTGCCTCGTCTTCGCCAATGCATCGCTGGCGCATATAGAACAACGCACTCTCGTCCAGCTGGCCCACGGTGGCGCCGTGGCTGCACTTCACATCATCGGCATAAATCTCGAGCTGCGGCTTGGTGTACATCCGCGCCGACGGCGATATGCAGATGTTTTTGTTCGACTGCTGGGCATTGGTTTTCTGTGCATCGGGGCGCACAAGAACGTAGCCGCTGAACACGCCAACCGATTCGTCGTTGAGCACGTTTTTGTAGAGTTCGTAGCTGGTGCAGTTGGGCACGGCGTGGTCAACGTAGGTGAAGTTGTCGATGTGCTGGTGCCCTGCCGGCAGCGACAGACCATAGATGTTGGCCTCGGCGTGCTGGCCCGCCATCAGCACCTCAACGTTGTTGCGCACAAAACCGCCGTGAAGCGTCAGTGTGTTGGCAATAAGCTGGCTGTCGGCGTTTTGCTCAATCAGCAGCGAAGCAATTTGCGACGAGCGGTCGTTAAGGTTCTGAATGCAGTAGCAGTCGAGCTGCGCATTGGGCTGCAGCACCGTTTCGGTAACGTTGTTCAGCAGAAACTGGCTGTTTGCGAGCGTGTGGTCGCAGATGACAATTTTGGCCTGACTGCCGCGTCCCGCCACAATCAGGTTGCGCTGGTTCACCATCAGTGGATTGCCGCCCGACAGCACATTGACAATCTGTATCGGTTTGTCAACCACAACATTGTCAGGAATATACAAGAAAAGTCCGCTACGTGCGAAAGCTGTATTCAAGCTGATTGTTGTGTCATCTTTTTGGGCGGCCAGACGGTTATAGTGAGCCGCAAAAAGCTCGGGGTATTTATTGGCGCCATCAGCCATTTCGGTTGCCACAACATTGGCTGGTATGGTGCTGTTTTTCAGGTCAATCCAGCCGTTATTTATAATGATGGTGTAAGTGTCAAGGTCGGGAACGGCGCAATGGAACACTGTCTGGCTGTCGGCGGTGGCGGCTAACTTGCTGATAGAGTAGCCGTAAGCGTGGCCGAAGGCGGTCATAATCTCTGTAAATCGATACCGTTCGCACCCTTTTCGTGGCAGGCCCAGAGCATCGAACTGACTGATGGCCGTTTCGCGCACGCGGTTCATCGCCTCGGGCATACCGTCGGAAATTTGCGCGGCATACTGGCGATAAAGTGCTGTAAGTTTGTCTTTTATGCCGACTGAACTAACGTTTTCCATAAACTACTTGTTGTCGAATTCGCTTTTAATCCAGTCGTAGCCTTTCTCTTCAAGCTCAAGCGCGAGCTCTTTGCCGCCAGTCTTCACAATCTGGCCGTTGTAGAGCACGTGCACCACATCGGGCACAATGTAGTCGAGCAGGCGCTGATAGTGCGTAATGACAATCGACGACGTTTCGGGTGTTTTGAGTTTGTTCACGCCGCTGGCCACAATGCGCAGGGCGTCAATGTCAAGGCCCGAATCGGTCTCGTCGAGAATCGACAAGCGCGGCTCGAGCATCGCCATCTGGAAAATCTCGTTGCGCTTCTTCTCACCGCCCGAAAAGCCCTCATTCACAGAGCGTGACGTGAGCCGTGAGTCAATCTCGACCAGCTGGCTCTTCTCGCGCATAAGTTTCAGATATTCGGCAGCTGAAAGTGGAGGCTGGCCGTTGAATTTGCGCTTCTCGTTGACAGCGGCACGCATAAAATTGACCATACTGACTCCAGGAATCTCAACCGGATATTGGAAACTCATAAAGAGCCCCATACGCGCACGATCTTCGGGTGGAAGCTCGAGCAGATTCTTTCCCAAGAAAGTCACTTCTCCCCCATCGACAGTGAAGCGGCTGTTGCCCGTCAGTACCGACGAGAGCGTGCTTTTTCCCGACCCGTTAGGTCCCATAATGGCGTGCACCTCGCCCGCATTGATGTGCAGATTGATTCCTTTGAGTATCGGCTTTCCATCAATCGAAGCCCGTAAATCTTTTATTGTCAGCATATTTCGAACTATAACTATATACTATAACGATAACGCAAACGCTAATTGCAAGCGCGAACAAAAATATGGTGCAAAATTAAACAAGGAAACCGACAAACAAAATAGAGAGAAAGTGTAGAGTGATGGTACAATGATGTTTGACAGAAAAATATTTAAGCAAAAAAAAGAGACGGGATAACACCCCGCCTCTTCATGTATCAATTTTGATAATCGATTGTTACTTAATCATCACACGTTTTGCAAAATTACCCACTTTGACAATGTAGACACCGGCGTTGTTGATTCTGATTTCGGCATTCTCATTGTTGGCAGTAGCCACAAGACGGCCCATAGTGTCATAAACATTGATTCCTGCGCTGGCGTTCGTCACGAAAATGGTTCTTTCCACAGCATAAATGCTGACCGCATTGGCGGCTGATTCGTTGACCGCCGTTGTCGGATCAGTTTCGCCGCTCAAAGTTTCAAGCGCTTCAAAAACAGCCGTGAACGTTGTATCAGCATTAGCGATAACTGTACGCGGATTTGTGGTTACGCTATCAGACCACATCACAAAGCGATAGTTCTCTGCCGGTGTGGCTGTGATTTCAACTTGCCCACCTTTGATAACAGAACCTCCGCCAGAAACTGTGCCGAAAGTGTTGTCAGCAGTAGCCACAGTCACATTTGCATATTCAATCGGCAGAATAACCTTGTCCTCCCAACCAGACGCTGCTTTATACGCAGACACCGAATTGGCCGGAACATAAACAGTATCGATATTAGTTGAATAATTAGTAAAGTTTGCGGTTGGCGGTTCGGTTGCCAGGCAGACAATTGTTTTGAGTTTTGAGCAATCCAGAGCACAATATTCCAAATCTGTTATTGTTGACGGAAGGATAAGAGATTTAACATAGTTGTATGCAAGTCCGAATTCTTCAATTTTCGTTATGCCTTCTTTTAAAATTATCGTCTCTGCTTCGCAAGCACAGAACGCGTTCTTGGTGATGGTTTGAATATTACCCGGAACTACCAGCACTTTGATTTTCGAACCATCGAATACTTCCTTGCCAAAACTTGTCACTGTGCTTGGGATTACCAATGTGTCGAATCTCTTACTTCCCACAAATGCTCTGTCGCCTATGGTTACCACACCATCAGGCATAACTATTGGTGAGGCATTGTTATCGCCAACACTGCAGTACGCTTCAACACCAATGCGTGTTGCTGATTTCGGGATGTTGACAGTGTCCAATTTCCAACATCTATAGAACAACGAGTCAGCAACGTTTGTAATGCCATCAGGAAGATGTACAACTTCCAAATTCCGGCATTCGGCAAAAGCCGCCCTTCCAATGCTTGTAACAGAATTCGGGATGGTGATTTTTTTCATTTCCTCACAAAGAAAAAATGCCGAATCGCCAATGGTTGTCACACCATCGAGAATGGTTACAGACTCTAAAATACAACTCCCGAATGCTGATCCTCCAATGGTTTTCACGCCACCGGGAATGGTAACAGACGTCAAATTGTTACAATGGTCGAACGCTGATGTACCAATGCTGGTAACGGAATAGGTTTTCCCGTCGTTGGTAACTGTTTCCGGAATTACCAAATCACCGGTTGGCTCGTCACAATGGTAATAAAGATCCGAATAAATCCTTTCGGTTGTGGGGAATGTGATTTCAACCGTGTTTGCACCCGTAGTACGGAAATAAAGTGTTCCGTTGTCGGTTAGTTCAACGGCAAAGTCGTAATGCTTATACTCTGCTGCCGGTTCTGTTGCCAGCGCCTGTCCAACAAGCGCAAGGCCAATAACTGTTGTAAAAACCTTCTTCATCTTAATAAAGTTTAAGTGGTTAGTAACTAAAAGTTTAATTGTATAGGCAATGGCCGCCGAATAACGGTTTTTGCCTTGTTTTGTTTGTTATCAAATTCAAAAGTACATAAAAATCAATCAATTTCATCACAAACATAAAACCAAATGCGACAGTAAGATGCAGAAGACAGGAAAATGGTTGCGTGGGTGCTTTCAATTTTTCTTTATTGACAGAAGTCAAATTATAGAACATCAGCTGGTTGCGGAAATTCCGGCAAAAACTCAACCTGGCCGTTAGCGTTTGTCCGGCAACAGAAATGGCGCAACCCGTTGCTGACAATCAGATGCCGGACATTGAGTTTAAGGTTGTAGGTCGCAATCTGATCGAAAACCTTCTGGCTGATGGCCACACCCGGTGCCTTACATTCCACAATAAGGCACGGTTGAGCCTTGCGGTTGAACACCACAATATCGCAGCGCTTGCGCAAACCATTATATTCAATTGGGTGTTCCGATGCCATGAGCCCCTGCGGGAAACCCAGAGCCGACAAATGCTGCACAATGTTCTGCCGCACCCACTCTTCAGGTGTCAGCGCAACAAACTTTTGGCGCAAAGGATCGAAGATGAGCCCCGCTTGAGCCTTGATTTTGAGCAATGCCGAATAATCGGGCAGATTGAGTGTGTCCATGTGCCAAAGATAGATATTTAGTTAGGAACTATACTGTGGATTTTATGTTTTGCATTGGTTATTAATTATGCGGTTTCTCGAGTCTGTTGTCTGTAGTCTGACGTCCCAAAAATCTTTCTACCTTTGCACCAAATAAAAACAGAATCATCATGGAAGAGTTGACACCGCGCCAGAATAAAGTTTCGCGCCTGATTCAGAAGGATTTGGCCGAAATGTTCCAAAGTTACGCCCGCAGTTGGTTCAAGGGCTCGATAATCACCGTGTCGGTGGTGCGCATCAGCCCCGACCTTTCGGTGGCGAAAATCTATCTGAGCATCTTCCCCGACAATCGTCGCGACG
>JAEEGJ010007183.1_pt1 | contig 32278 bp, 25 predicted proteins | sample 8958761 | NCBI WGS metagenome assembly JAEEGJ01 (sample SAMN16246546, study PRJNA631951) | gut metagenome | biome: gut microbiome; feature: rumen; material: RS-attached | host: Bos | place: Iran: Karaj | collected 2018-10
AAGATTTGAGAAGGAACATACCCTCTGTCATATTGAACCCAAATCGGTCATTAGGAGAATCCTTTTCGCACTGCCCTTGGTTTGCTCTTTCTCCCACCCTTCTCCCTCAGTTCTCCTTCTGTAGAGGAAGAACGATGGGAGAACGATGGGAGAACTGAGGACTAAGGAGCGAAGGAAGAGCGGCCGAGCCTATATCGGCCATCAAGACGGGAAACAGAATAAAACGGTTATTATCAGCCTTCCCATTCCACATGTCTCCGTTTTGCTCTTGAACGGCTTCGGCCGGAGGTCTACTCAGCCTAATGACCGATTGGGGTTGTATGTATGGCAGAGGGTATGTTTATGAGGATTATTGGTTGGAGGAATTGCCAGTGCGAGCTTTGCTTTCGAGTTCCATCTTGCCTACTCGCACGGTGACACCGAAGGTGATGTAGCGCGAGCTGTAGCGGGTGGTGGAGTTGCTGGAGAGGTAAGGGTTGGTGTTGGCAGTAGAGCGTGAGTAGGTGTTGAAGATATCCTTGACGCTGAGGTAGAGCGACAGGTGACGGTCGAGCAGGTCGGCGCTGACGCCAAGGTCGGTGGTGAAGAAGGGGTCGTAGCTGCTGAGGAAGGAGATTTGACGAGTGGTATAGTTGACGTTGCCGAACACTTGCAGCACGTTCCATAGCTTGCCCCACACGTTGAGCCGCAGGTTGCCCGCCCAAAGGTTGTCGTCCACCCATTCGCCCGGGCGGAACTGGCTGTGGTAGCCCATGTGCACGGCGCGGGCCGAGAGGCGCAGATTGAACATGGCCGTGGGGCGGTAGGTGAGATTGATGTCGGCACCCGCCGTATGGCTGCTGCCGATGTTGAACGGCTGGCTGAAGGAGACTTCGCGTCCATAAACGGGGTGATAAGCCACATCGACGAGGGTTCCCTGCCCGTCGGTGTTTGCCTTGTAGTAGAGGTCTACCCCGACGGAGCCAAAGCCCTCGAAGAACTTATTCCAGCCTCCTTCGAGGTTGTGGGTATGACTGGGGAGCAGGTCGGGGTTGCCGATCTCGTAGCTCTCGTTGCTGAAAACGATGAAGCGTGTGAGGTCGGTGGCGGAAGGCGTGGAGGTGCGGAGGGTGTAGCTGAGCGTGAAATTGTGCATCGAGGGGGTACGATAGGAGAGGTGGACGGAGGGTGAGGGAATGAGGTAGTTCTCGCGCGACACCTCGGTTGTATAGCCTGTATAGGTGGCAGAGCCGATGCTTTGTTCCAGCCGTAATCCCACCTTGGCGGCGAAGTTGCCAAAGTTGCGCTTGAGGGTGAAGTAGCTCCCATACCCCTCATGGCGGTACGACTTGTTGTAGCTCTGCAGTGTGTCACGCCGATTGCCGGGCAGCGTGTCGCGCGTGTAGGTTCGGATGCTTGGGGTTTGGTAGTTTCCAGTTACGCCTGCCTCCAGCTCCCAATTCTCGGCGAAGGGCAGACTGTAGCCCACTTCGGCAGAGAGACCTACGCCGTCCCTGTTGATACCCAAGTGGCGCACAGTGTAGTCAAGGGCTGGCTGGCTGAGGTATTGGCGTTGCTCAGTACCGTCGGAAGTGTAGTTAAATCCATTGGCAGCGGTGCGAATCCACAGCATCTGCCCCTTGTCGTCGAGACGATGGGAGAAATGCAGCCCGCCATAATAACCCCCTTGGGGTATGGACGATGTGCTGGTGGAGCGATAGCTGTAGTCGCCTGGATTGTAGATGAGTTCCTGCCATTGTATGTCGGCGGACGACTCGCTACGGTACCATGACGGGTAGGCTCCGCCCCAGAAGCTAAGGGAGCGCATGGTGTCGAAATCGTAGTTGCCGCTCAGGTAGAAATAGCTGCCGTGCCTCCAGTTGTCGCTATGGGCTGTGTAGGACTTGATGGTGGAGGTGTCGCCTTGCGGAGTGAGCAGGGCGGAACGGCCCGACTGGTCACTCCACGTGTGGCTGTAGTCGTATTCGGCATAGAGGTTGATGGAGAACTTTTTGCCGCTATAGACATAGGATAACCATGGCGACACCTGCGGGCGATGGTTGCCTGTGGCCCCAATGCTGATGAACTCGTTGCGCAGAATCTTTTTGGAGGTGATGATATTGACCACAGGGCCGCTGCCACCATAGCGGGCGGAGGGGTTGGTGATGACCTCGATGCGGGCGATGCTGTTGGCGGGGAGGGTCTTGATGTATTGGCGCAGGCTCTCACCACTGAGGTTGGAGGGGCGGTCGTTGATCCATACCTCCACGCTTTGTGAGCCACGCAGGGTGATGTTGCCTTCGGCATCAACCTCTACGCCCGGGGCGTTCTGCAGGGCGTCGCTGGCGGTGCCGGTCTGCACGCTGGGGTCGTCGGAAGTGTTGTAGATGTGTTTCTCGCCGTCAACGGCATAGAGGGGACGGTCGGCGGTAATCTTCACCTCTTCAAGTGCCTTGACCGAAGGCGAGAGGTAGAAATTGGTGTCGGAAATGGTGACGGTGGTGTCCTGCGAAACCCTTACGGTGTCGTTAACCTGGGCGTAGCTTACGCCCGCAACTGTCATCAGTGACAGCAGCAACATGATTTGTTTTGTCATAATATTATGGGGTTATTTTATTGTTATAATGGTATTTGGAATATGAAAACAATGGGTGTCGAGCGTGTATTCGCAGCGGGGTAAATAATACTGGTCTGTGGTATCGCCGTCCTTATTCTTCTGGACAATGCAATCGATTGCGATACAGCCATGGCGGTCGGCAATGAACAGCTGCGGCGAGCCTTCGTACTGGCAGCGGAAGGGATGGTCGGAGTGGAACATGCTTTTTGCCCATGGGGTGAACACCCCGGTGTCGGTGTGCTCCCATGCGGGGTTGTAGTGCATGTAAACGTCCTTCATGTCGTAGCCCAACGAGGGGAGCAGGTCGCGGTAACGTTTGGCAAAATGGACGATGTTGCCGAGGGTGTCCTCCATCAGGTTGCCTACGGAATCGGGGATTAGGCGGTGAAGCCAGTTGAAACCCGCCACAAGATAGAACCGCCACTGGGTGGTGTCACGGTTGGCGTACATCGTGGCCAGCTCGCTACGGAGGTGTTCGAGACAGGGCTTGCACAGGATGTCGAAGAAATAGACCACCTTGTTGTGCGTTGTGTCGCTCTTGACAAGTCGTGTAATCTCGTCGGTGGTGAGCATGGAGGACTCCACAGCCTTCACCTGTTCGAACGACAGCACTGGCTTGTCCTGTTCCTCGGTCGGGCGGTTGTTGCACCCGACAAACATGAGCGCAACAACTGTGAGAAGTGTGATATGCTTTATTACTTGTACCATGGCTTTCAAGGTTCTATTTGTTGGGTCAATGAGTCGGCATAGTGTTTGTTGATGGCCATCAGTGTCACTTCCAGAATGAAACGGTCGCCCTCCATCAGGGGGTTGTAGTAGCTGGTGGTGTCGTAGAGTTGGCGGGCGTTGGTGTTGATGGAGTTGTTATCAAAGTCCCACCCTTTGCAGAATTCCCTTTCGGTCTTGCCAGAATGTGTTTTGTACTCATGGACGCAAGTGTAGTCGGCGGTAGTGGTCGAGCCCAGCAGACGGTTCTTGTTGCTCCAATCGACGGGATACTCTGAACCATAGGAGACCTCCACTCGGGGATAGATGGTGTCGTTTTCAGTGCGTATGTTGAACTCAATTATCTCATCACCCACCTTTTTTGTGTTGGAAACCGTAACGGTGTCAATGCGGTAGCGGTACATGGGCAGGCCTTTGAGTGCCTTGACTATCCCCTCAATCGGGTCGGCGTTGACAAAACGTAGCTTGATGCTGTCGCCGTCGCAGTGGAGGGTTTCGAGCTTCATGTCGAGCCATGGATTGCCTGTGCTGTCAAAAAGATGGAGGCCGCTGTCGTCTATCGTGTAGGAAAAGAGTTGCGCGTTTCCTGCGGTGTCGCGGGAAAGCATGTGCAGCCGTCCGTCGCGGTGGAAGCAAAACAGACGGTTTTCAAGTCCCATGAACTTATTGCATTGGAGGGTAGGTTCGGCAGGGTTGTCCGACTTGAGTTCAATGGAGCTTACTTCGTAGAAGCCTTCCATCGTTTGACGTGAGACACATCCCGCCAGCAGCACCACAAACGCGATGGGCAGCACGACGAGCGGCAGAAGCCCTCCGTGGCGGGAGCGGCGCCGTGCCATCATGGCGATGCGTTTCTTCACCAACGAGTAGTCGAAAGTGTTGCCTATGGCACTGTACGGTTTGCCGCTCACCTGATGGTAGAACAACTCGGCATAGGCGGCTCCGCTGGCCGCCCGCAGCATCGCATTGTCGGCCTGGTATTCATGCACACGCTTCAATTCACGCTGGTAGAGATAAACAAACGGGTTGAACCAAAGTACTACTTTAACTACTTCGCTCAACAAGAGGTCAAGCGTGTGACGTTGGCGCACATGTACCATTTCGTGTCCGATAAGCTGCTGCATCTCGGTTGGGTTGAAGCCGTTGCGGCCTAAGACGACATGTTTGCCAAAAGAGTAGGCTGGAGTGTCGTCGTTAAGTACACTGACTTTGATGCCTTCCATCATCTTATATGGCAGTCGGCCAAGGCGGTGTTGTAGTCTTGCCAGTCTTATGGTTAAGAGTATCATGGTGGCGGCAACACCTATCCAATAGATGATGGGCAGAATGTCCACCACTTTATCGAGGATGGTCGGGGCGGTTCCTCCTTCGGACAGGCTTATTTGTCTCATTCCGTTATTGTCCTGAGTAAGCTTGATTTCAGATACGCCACCTTTAGTACTGGTATAAGTCATAGCCATGCCGTCAGGTGTGGTGCTGTAGGCCAACTGCGCCGTCTCTGCGGCATCGTTTCCGTCATAGTTGGCCTGACGTATGAGCGGCAGATGGATGAGGGGTAGCAGCAGCGACAGGAGGAGGGTGCCCAGCAGATAACAGCGCACCATTGTGAATCGGGTTTCGCGCCGCATCAGCAGCCAGTAAGAGCCGAAGAAAAGCACAGAGCCAATGGTGGCAAGGAGCAGGTATCTCATTGCTTGCCCTCCTTTCCATCGTTTTGGGTTAGTCGTTTTTCTTCGATGATACGGCTCAGTGCCTCCAGTTCCTCATTAGTCACCTCTCCACCATCGAGGAAGAACGACACCAATGAGGTGTAGCTGGCATTGAAATAGTTTTTCATAAGGCTGCCCAACATCCTACCCGAATAGTCAGCCTTGCTCACCAAAGGATAGTATTGGTTGTTGCCGTTGAACTCCTTGTGTCCCACAAACCCTTTCTGTTCGAGGATGCGGATTTCGGTCAACACTGTGCGGTAGGCCGGACGAGGTTCTTCCACTGCATTGGCAATGTCACCGGCAAAGCCCTTGCCCACTTTCCATACAGCCTGCATTACCTGCTCCTCTGCCTTAGTGAGGGTGTTACCACCTTTTTTCGTCGACGTCTCACCGTCGTTTTCTTTTTTCTTTCGTGCCATAGATATTAGATATAAAAAATAAACCTATGATTAAACGTTTAATCACCACCAAAACGCCAAACAGGTAATATTATTGTGCCAATATGATTATTTTTTTAATCCAATAAACGAAATTATCAATAATGTGTTGTACAACAAGTGTATAATATGCATAAAAAAAATGAAAGCCGCGGCAAATATTTTATATTTTTGCCGCGGAAAAGAGTGTATTTTTGTGTCAAAGAAGGTGGAATGAGGTTTGCATTATGGGGACTGTCGGGCCAGTATGGGAGAGCCCATACGTTTTCTTTAGGTCGTCCTCGCGATGGAATTGCAGTGAGCCGCCGATGGTGATTGAAGTGCCATAAAGGGGCGTGCTGTAGTCGAGTGTGAGGAGGCTGGTGGCAGGGTCGTAGGTGAAGGGGTGTTGCATGCCGTTAATACGGATGGAGCCAGAGTGTGTCGTGCTGTCGTATTGCCAGAGGAAAGAGGTGCCTGCACAGGTGCTTCCCGCACAATAGTTAATCTGACCACCCCAACCATACTCCCAGAAGTCTAACCCCCAATCCACAGGCATCAGTGTGTCGCTTACCGTCAGTTGCAGTTCTGCTTCCCATGATGTTCTGACAGGAAAGACATATTGCTCCTGACCTTCAGGGTATAGAACTGTATAGCCACCAAGGGTTACATTGCCGTCGCCTACAAACATATTCGTTGAGATGGTGTGTGTGGTGGAGTCGTAAGTAAACAGGGAAGAGTCACCCATGTTTTCACTACCGTAGGTACATATTTCTCTTCCATCGAAGGTATAGGTGAAATTGTCATCAACGGATGGCTGTGGACTGGCGGCGATGACAATATCTAAATGAAGTGTGCCGGTGCTGTCGGTGAGGAAGTCGATACTCCACATGAGGGTAGCGGGATAGCCTCGATAGTTGTCGTCATAGCTCCCCACCCATGAGGTTCCAGCCAATGAGACGGTTGGTGCAGTGTCGGTTTGGGGCTGAGATTCGTTGATGGGCTCTTTTTTACAGGCAGCGAAGAGCAAGAAGGCCGCCATTGTGATGAATGCAATTTTTTTCATTGTTGTGTGTTTATTGATGTGACATGATTAAGTATCTGTTCTTTTTCGGTAGGGGTCGTGTAGAAGAATAGCCAGAGCGTGAGTGCATCGCTGTCGTTGTGGATGATGTAGCCGCTATGGCCATTGTCGACGGTGGTGTTCATCAGTTGTTTGTTCCATGCAGGGATGGCGGTGTCTGGAATGCCAGCCGAGTCAACCAATACGCCGTGCTCATAGTGGAGACGTTTGGATACAGAATAGCATGTGTCGATTCGTATGGAAATGGGACGGCTGTTGGGAGTAGGACTCTGTCCAGTCAGGCTGTCAAAAATGTGAGTTACCGCTTCGCGAATGGTGCTGTTTGAAATATGAGACACCGCTTCTCTAATGACACTGTCGGAGTGCGGCTCAAAATCCTCCAAGCTGTTGTAAGTTCCTGTATTGAAATTGGCTATCGTGAGACCGGACACTCTTGATGTGTCCAATGCTTCGGCATCCACATGGCCTCTCACTCCAAACTCATCGCAGAGTTGCAGCCAATCTTCTTTGGTTTGCGCCTGTAGCATCACGGCGTTATAGCCTTGGTAATTGCCGATGAGGGCAACCGTCAAGTCCTTACGCTCGGCATATTGCAGGTAGACCTCTTTGGCTGCGGATGTGGCTTCGGGTAGTACCTCGTCGCGCTGACATGCGACCAGCAGTAACATTATCAAGGGGAATATTATTTGTTTCATTGTATTAGGGTTTTAAAGTTTTGCAATGTTCCTTCAGGCGAGCAACCGTTGTTGCAGGCAAAATAGATATGTTCATCACCTACTTTTAGAGAAGCAATTTCCCCGGCAGTGTTGCTTTTGCCAATAAAGATAACCGTCGGGATAATAATGATGGCGATAATAGCCGCTGCTACTGCACTAGGCCATAGTCTGCGTTTGTGCGCTGGTATGGTTTCTTTGCTTGGATTGATTCTCCAAACGACGCTGCGAATCTCTTTGTCGAGTTCCGCCTCGCTATATGGGCAGCGGATGCTTTTCAGCTCGTCACTGTAAGTCTGGAATTGTTGTTTGAAATCTCTCATGGTATTAAATGAATTCGTTAATTCTTAAATTCGTTAATTCGTTAATCGACTAACACGTTAACACATTCACACGTTAACACGTTTATTTGGTTATATATTGTTTTCTTAGTTTGCGCAAGGCTCGAGTCAGTCTCATGCTTACAGCCCCTACGGTGAGACCCGTGATTTTGGCTATTTCGGCGTAACTGAATCCCTGTGCGTGGGCTTTTATAATTGTTCTGTCAGGTTCGGATGTTGCCTCGATCAACTCTACAAGGTCATAGTAGTCGTCATCACGATACGACGGCTCGGGATAGTCTGTGGCCTCTTTGGTTGGTTGATTCCCTATTTTCCTTGTCAGGGATATCATTGTGTTGGTGGCGACGCGGTAAACCCATGTACGTTCCGAACTGCGTTTGTCGAAACTCCCATATCCGCGCCACAGGTCACATAGCACCTCATGGAAAGCGTCCTCAGTGGTCCATGCCGCACTTAATCGGTAGCTCTTACAGATGCTCCAAATCATATCGCGGTGGCGGTGGATTAGTTCCTTAAATTCTTTTTCGTCTAGTTCCATATACACAAATGTGGTTTCATATTTCTTTTATGCCTATTAGACGATTCGAAAACGCAAATCACAACTTAGGCTATTATTTTTTTTACGCTTTCTATGTATAATAAAAAAAGCAGGGCATATTATCCCTGCTTTTTTTATTGTTGTGCACTTGCTTTTACTCTGGGTACCCGTCAGGGTTCAGGCGCTGCCAGTTCCAACTGTCGCGCACCATCTCGTCAATGCCGAACTTAGCTTTCCATCCCAGCTCCCGTTCCGCCTTGGCGGGATCGCTGTAGCAGGCGGCTATGTCGCCCGCACGGCGGGGTTTGACACAATAAGGAATCTTCACCCCGTTAACACGCTCGAAAGCCCTGACCATCTCCAGCACACTATAGCCGTGGCCCGTGCCAAGATTGTATATACCGAGACCGCAGGCCCGCTCAATCGCCTTGAGGGCACAGACATGACCGTTTGCAAGATCCACGACATGGATATAGTCGCGCACACCCGTACCGTCGGGTGTGGGGTAGTCGTTGCCAAAAACACCCAACTCAGGCCGCTTGCCGATAGCCACCTGCGTGATATACGGCATCAGATTGTTGGGGATTCCATTGGGATTCTCACCGATACGTCCGGTGGGGTGAGCACCCACAGGGTTGAAATAGCGGAGCAGCACCACGTTCCACTCAGGGTCGGCCCTCTGAATATCCGTCAGCACCTGCTCGAGCATACTCTTAGTCCACCCATAGGGATTTGTGCACCGCCCCTTGGGACACCGCTCAGTGATGGGAATCTCGGCAGGGTCGCCATACACCGTCGCACTCGACGAAAAAATAATATTCTTGCAGCCATGCCTGCGCATCACATCCACCAACACCAACGTGCCGCTGATATTATTCTCGTAATACTCCCACGGCCTCTCCACGCTCTCGCCCACTGCCTTGAGGCCTGCGAAATGGATGCAGGCATCCAGATGATGCTCGGCAAAGACCTTTTCCAAACCCTCTCGGTCGCGAATGTCGGTCTTGTAGAAGGGTATCTCCTTCTCATCGATAATCTCTGCCACTCGGCGCAGCGATTCTGGGTTGGAGTTACTTAGGTTGTCAACCACCACAGCGGTGTGGCCTGCCTTGTATAGTTCTATTATTGTGTGGGAGCCAATAAAACCCGCTCCGCCAGTAACAAGAATATTCATGTTTTTTTATATTTAAAAGGCATAAACAAAAAAGAGAGAACTATCATATAATTTCAACGAAACAAATCCACCCATCCTCCCTTGGGAAAAATGACCATAAGCAGAAACAGAAAAGCCACAAAACACAAAAGCACCCTCACCACTACCTCAAATATTTTCATTAGAGGTTTGGTCTTGCCATCATTTTTGCGGGTTTCGTATTCCTTAGTCACAATTTTAATCCAGCATGTTAGACAACGATCAGTCTTTCGTTATGACAACCTTGCGTGCAGGCATGTCCCCCACCTTTACCACATAGACCCCCTTGTGGAGATTCTCGTTGTTGACACAGCGACCGTCGACAGAGAAGACCTGCACACGCATACCGTCGGCACCCGTCACAACGATGCGGTTGCCGTTGGCAAACACGTTTACATCATTGGGTATAACGTCGTTGATGCTTACTTCTCCTTCTTCAAAGTAAGCAACAAACTGATAGGCGTCCTCGACCACATGGGTGCGAGGATTTTCGGTGCTGTAGTCATACCAGCGAAGGAAATGGTAACCTGCGTTGGGCTGAGCCGTGACGACTATCGTATCAAGGTAGGTGTAGGTGCCAGTGCCGAGAATGGTGCCGCCTTCGGTGGGTACAGACAAACCCGTTATCTGGAAGTCGCTAAATCTGAAATAGGCGGTGATTGTGGTACTTTCAGTGAGATAGAGTGTGTCAGGATTTTGGGTGTGGCCGTTGCTCCAATGGTCGAATTGGTAAGGATGATAGCCCTGAGCATATATGACGACGATAGAGTCGCAGCGTACATAATCTCTTACGCCTGGGGTATTGTTACGAGCCTCTCCCTTCTCTTCATCTTCAGGTAGCAGGGTCAGCGTAATATCTTCGGCTTCGGGTTCTAAACATGGGGGGTGGCTGTTGCCTGTGTGGATGGTGTAATAATGGGCATCGTGATAGGCTTGCCATGTGCCGCAGGGGATATAGAAAGCGGCGTTTGGGGACATTCCGATAGGTTGTCCAGAGAACAATTCGGGTGGCACCTGAGGCATGAAGATGGAATCGAGCGAGGAGCATCCGGCAAAAGCATTGGGCTCGAAGGCAATGATGGTCTCTGGGAAGACTACGGAGGTAATGCCGCTACACCCATTGAAGCAGTTCTGTAATACACCATAGACTGGCAATATGTGTGTGGAGTCGTTGTAGATCCATGTCACCGTGTCGGGAATGATTACACGTCCAGTAGGTTTGTCGTAACCTGCCCAATAGTCGCCATCTTCGTAGTTGGGCCATGTCAGAGAGGCACCACGTCCATTGGGATCGATGCTGTAATACAGTGTCTGACCACTGGGACATACACTAGAGATAGAGGCATATGGATTTTGTGCTATAACCATTGCCGGAGCTAACAGTAGCAACAGTATCGTCAAGTATAACTTTTTCATGTCTATATATTTGGTGATAATGTGGGTGAATTTGTTTAAAGAAAAAGTCCTTAAATGCCACGACGGACATTAAGGACTTTTTCTATTTGATGTAATCTTACCAAGCGAAGAGAGGACGGTTCTGCATCATCTCGTTGACCTGGCCGGTAATCTTGGCGCGGACGGCATCGTCGGTAGGATTGCAGAGAACGGTGTCAATCATGTCCACAATCACAGGCATGTCGGCTTCTTTCAAGCCACGAGTGGTGATAGCGGGAGTTCCGACACGCAGACCACTGGTCTTGAAAGCACTACGGCTGTCAAAGGGAACCATGTTCTTGTTCACGGTGATGTCGGCGGCAACCAGTGCATTCTCAGCCTCCTTACCCGTCAGTTCGGGGAACTTGGTGCGAAGGTCAATAAGCATCAAATGGTTGTCGGTACCACCGCTGATGACTTTGTAGCCTTTGTTCACAAAAGCTTCGCACATCACCTTGGCGTTCTTCATCACCTGCTGGATATATTGGTCGTAGCTGTCGGTCAAAGCCTCACCGAAGGCAACAGCCTTGGCAGCAATGACGTGCTCCAGAGGACCACCCTGTGTGCCGGGGAACACAGCACTGTCGAGCAGAGCGCTCATCTTCTTAATCTCACCCTTCGGAGTGGTCTTGCCCCATGGATTGTCAAAATCTTCGCCCATCAGAATCATACCACCGCGAGGTCCGCGGAGAGTCTTATGGGTAGTGGTGGTAACAATGTGGCAATACTTCACAGCATTGTTCAGATAACCCTTGGCAATAAGTCCGGAGGGATGGCTGATGTCGCCCATAAGGATGGCACCGATTTTGTCGGCGATTTCGCGCATACGAGCCCAATCCCAGTCGCGGCTATAAGCAGAGCCGCCACCGATGATCAGCTTGGGATGGTACTCAAGAGCTTTCTTCTCCATATCCTCATAGTCAACGGTACCAGTCTCTTCCTTCACCTGATAGCCAACCACTTTGTAGTTGATGCCAGAGAAGTTGACGGGGCTGCCGTGGCTGAGGTGGCCACCATGGTTCAAATCCATGCCCATAAAAGTGTCGCCGCTGTTGAGGCAAGCCAGAAAAACAGCCATATTAGCCTGTGCACCACTGTGGGGCTGCACATTGGCCCAACAAGCACCATAAAGTTTCTTGGCACGCTCAATGGCGATAGTCTCACTCTGGTCCACAATCTGGCAACCGCCATAATAACGTTTTCCAGGATAGCCTTCAGCGTATTTGTTGGTCATGACTGAACCCATGGCTTCCATCACTTGGTCGCTCACGAAATTTTCTGATGCGATAAGTTCAATGCCTTTGGTCTGACGTTCTCTTTCTTTCTGAATGAGGTCAAAAATTGCAGTATCTCTTTGCATATCAATTATATATTAATTATTAAAATTATACATTAATTCTGCAAATATACGCATTTATTCTTAATAATCAAAAATTCTTTTTTATCCGCCACCATAAAACACGACAATGTGTGTTATTTCAAACAAAGGGGGACCGATTAGACGTTCTGACAAAATGGGTTTTCCGCAATTATGAATGTTTGGCAAACCGAAAATCTTTTTCACTTTTACCAATCAAAAAATAATGTGTATTTTTGCAGAAAATATTTTAGCAGTCTGAAATGAGAAAAGGTGTTGTAATGATGTGTGTTGCAATGCTGCTGAGTGCGGCATTGTGTTATGGACAAGTTCACGGAATGAAACGTTCGCCGCGCAAAGGGAATCCTACAAGGGTTCAGACCAGACGGTCAAGTCCCCGGATGGCCACTGCCTGGATTGACGCCACAATGAAAGATATGACCCTACGCCAAAAGGTAGCGCAATTGATGGTGATACGAGTTCCTTTAGAGCTGGAAGGAACACGCCAGCAAGAGTTTGAACAACTGCTGCACGAAACGGAAGTAGGCGGTGTGTGTTTCTTTGTAGGCACGGCAGGGAAAACGCTTCCCCTCATCAAGCGTTTTCAGAACCTGAGCCATGTGCCGCTGTTGGTATGCATTGATGCCGAATGGGGTCTGGGCATGCGGTTGAAGGACTGCTTTTCATTCCCGCAAAATGGAGACTGGGGAATGCTACCCAAAGAGATGGACACCCTGGTTTACGAAATGGGACGCGAAATCGGAGGCCAATGCCGCAAAATGGGCATCCACGTCAACTTTGCACCCGTAGTGGATGTAAACAGCAACCCTAAAAACCCCGTCATCGGACCGCGCTCGTTCAGCGACAACCCCCAACGGGTAGCAGACTTAGGCATACAATACATGCGCGGTCTGCAAAGCCAAGGAGTCATGGCTGTAGCCAAACACTTCCCCGGACATGGAGACACCGAGACCGACAGCCACTTTGACCTCCCTGTCATCAACCATACGACTGCTTATATGGACACTGTAGACCTCTACCCCTTCCGACGCTTGATAGAAGAAGGTGTCGAAGGTGTGATGACCGCCCATTTACAGGTAAACGCATACGAACGCGAACAAAACCACCCCTCATCACTCTCCTCACGGGTGGTGAGCGACCTCCTAAGGGAACAACTACATTTCGACGGCATGGTAATCACCGACGGCCTTGACATGAAAGGCGTGACCAAATACTACAAAGACGGACAGGAATCGCTCGCAGCTTTAATGGCCGGAAGCGATATCCTTTTGCTTCCTCCCGACGTCCCCAAAGCCATCAACACCATTTGCCAAGCCGCCGAAAGCGACCCCGACCTACAGAAATTAATCGACATGCGCTGCCGGCGAATGCTCCGCTGCAAATACTATCACGGCTGCGCCGACCTACAACCCGACAAATGGCGTGTCCCCGACAAACAAGACAGCCTAAGGTGCGACTCCATAGTCCGAGCCATGCGCATCGTGGCCGAAACCCGCATCGACAGCATCGTGAACGACGGAATAGCCAAACAAGCCTTTCCCGGTTGCCAGATTCTTGCCATGCAAAACGGTCGACTGCTATTCCGAAAAGCCTACGGACATCTGACTTACGACTCCTGCGCCCCGGCAGTAACCATGAACACCGTCTACGACATCGCCTCCGTCACCAAAATGATCGCCACCACATTGGCAGTGATGAAACTTGTCGAGACCGGACGTGTGAAACTGAGCGACCCCCTCAGCCGCTATCTCCCCTACCTAAAACACACCGACAAAGAAAAAATCACCATAATGCAGGCACTTAGCCACATGGGACGCCTGAAAGCATTCGACACCTACTGGAAAAAAGCCAAAGATGCCGACGACCCCCTGGCCAGTGTCATTGAACAAATCACTGCAACACCCTTACTGGCAAAAAGCGAGTACGTATACAGCGACTTGGGATTCATCCTGCTGGGACAGATGGTTCAACAGGTGTCAGGTCAACGGTTGGACATCTTTGTCCAACGCCATTTCTACGGTCCCATGGGACTAAGCCACACTCACTTCAACCCCACCGAACACGGCATTGACTCCAACCTGATAGCCCCGACCGAGATAGACCGCCATTACCGCCACAGGCTGATACGCGGTGTTGTGCACGACGAAAACGCCTATGTAATGGGCGGCGTGTCAGGCCATGCAGGCCTCTTCAGCACCGCCGACGACTTAGCCAAAATACTGCAGATGCTACTCAATGGCGGCACATACAACGGCAAACGCTACCTGAAACGCGAAGTGATAGAGATGTTCAACCAACGGCACTACGCCATGCAAGGATGCCGACGCGGACTGGGATTCGACAAACCCCTCATGCACAGCACCGGTGGAAGCGCCTGCGACCAGGCTTCGCAAAGCAGCTACGGCCACACCGGCTTCACCGGCACCATGGTATGGGTCGACCCCGAGTGCGGGCTCATCTATGTCTTCCTCTCCAATCGCGTGCATCCCGAAGCCTACCCCAACAGACTGGCACAGATGAATATCCGCACACAAGTACAGAGCGAACTGTACAATGCCCTCAACGGCAAGACCAAAGGTGCAGGCATTGCCTCTTTTGGCAACTGATTTTAGGTTACTTCCATAATCCATATCGAACACGAACAGCACGAATAACACGAATCCAACGAATTATTATTCGTGCCATTCGTGTTATTCGTGTTTGGCAAAAATGAATAATTAACCCAAATCGGCCATTGGGTAGGCAGGCCTGCGGCTAAGGCCGTTGAAGAGCAAAGCGGATGCACGCAGAATGGTCAGTCAGACAATAACCGTTTCGATGTGTTTCCCGTCTTGGTGTCCGTATGTGCCCGGTCTCTCCACCGTTCGCTCATTAATCCTCAGTTCTCCCATCGTTCTCCCATCGTTCTTCCTCCACAAAAGGAGAACTGAGGAAGAACGATGGGTGAAGGGTGGGCGAAACATTGTCGAAACTCAAATGAATAATTGATGTTTTTCGGGGGGTCTGACGGTTCCCGCAAGGGGTTCCGGCCACGGGTTGACGCCATAGCCATTACTGGTCACTTCATACCCCTTGCGGTTTTGATTTGCTCGTAGGCTTCGTTGATTTTGCGGAACTGGGCTTCGGCGTTTTTTTTCACTTCTTCGCCCATGGTCTCTACTTTGTCGGGGTGGTATTTCATGGCTAACCGGCGGTAGGCTTTTTTCACTTCGTCGTCGGTGGCGGAGCTGTCGAGTCCCAGCACTTTGTAGGGGTCGGCATGGGTGTAGGAGGAGTATGGACGGCTGTTGTTCGAGTAGCCGCTGTTTCCTGTGTCGCTTTGGCGGCTGTAGCGGGAGCTGACGTGGCGGGTGTACATGGACACGTAGTCGCGCTGGTTGATGCCGAGTCTTCCGCACAGTATCCTCATGATGGTGTTTTCGTGGGTGGTGTAGGTGTTGTCGGCCACGGAGAGGCCGAAGAGGAAGTCGGCCATGTGGTAGCGTGTGTTGTAGTCGGTGTTTTGCTTGATCTGCAGGCAGACGGCGTCGAGGTCGATGTATGTCTCGGGTTTCACTAAGTCGCGAAGCATGCCGAGGAGTGCCTTGCCTTTTTCTTCGCCGTAGTTTTTGGCGAGGAAGCGCTTGACGTAGTCGAGTTCGGAGCGGTGCACGGTGCCGTCGGCTTTCATCACGGAGGCTATCAGCACGAGCAGCGCCACGTCGATGTCGTCCTGTGTGCCGGTGTTGCGGAAGCGTCCGTGGCTGTTGTTGCGCGGCGTGCCGTCGGCACCCATGGAATAATCGCTGTCTCCTATTTTGTGGTTGAACCGGGGGAATTCCTGCGCATTGTTTTCTATAGTGCGTCCGACAATGTAGCCTATCAAGGCCCCGATGGGACCCAGGGAAACCCAGCCTACGCCGGTCAATATCCATTTTGTTACGCCCATGGTTGTGTGTTGTGGTTTATGTGTTATTGTATGATAAGTTTTTGTGAGGCCACTCCTGCAGTGGTGGTGTGGGTGACGAAATACACGCCGGGAGGAAGTCCGCGGGTGTCGATTTGGGTATGGTCGCCCGTGGCAGGGATTCGCATCAGCTCGCGCCCCACGGCGTCGAGTACGGCCACCTGCCCGCCCGGGCCGTCGGCCGCCTTTTGCGTCCACACGACGGGGGCGTTGGCGGCGGCGGGGTTGGGATATAGACGGAATTCGGCCACGCTTTTCTGCGCATCGGGGGTGGAGATGCCCTCGCCGAGGAATTCCACCGAGAACGAGCAGGCGGTACCGTACTCGATGATGTCGTAGATCCGGAAGGAGCGTTCGGGCGTACCGTCGGCGGTGAAGGGATGGGGGTTGGTATGGGGGCCGAACTCGGTGCGTCCCTGTTCGTGGCTGAAGATGCACTGGCTTGGGCTGCCGTCTACGGTGTCGATTTCGCTGTCGGGGCGGAACAGGTAGAAGGCGTTGGGGATGGTGGCGAAATCGGCAAACCCGTTGCCGCCGTGCCATATGTCGTGTTTCAGCGTGTCCATCCATCGCCCGATTTTGAGTCCGCTGTATGGCAGGGCGTCCTCGTAAGGATCTCCCGCATTGCGATATTCAATGGTGTACCATTGGTTGGAGTCGATGGCAGACTTGATGTAATAGAGGTTGTTTTCGGCCGAGCTGCCGTTGCTGTAGATGAAATAGGTTCCGTTGCGGGTGATCTGTTTCGGTTCGTCGCCAAGGTGGAGGAATTTATGCTTGTAGATGGCTGCGGGATGGCACATTTGTCCCGAACAAAGGATGTCGAAGGGGACGACGGTCACATGGGTGTGATGATTGTAGTGGTATAGGTCGGGGAGCCCGAGGGAATGGCACATTTCGTGACAGAAAACGCGGGTGGAGAAGTAGTCGGAACCCGCACCTTAGAACACGAAATTGAAGGTATTGAGACGTTTGCCGTTGATGGTGACGGTGTAGCCCACGGAATCGTGCGGGAAGAATTCCATATGGGGCCAGAGCATTTCCCCCCAGCCGTCGACGTCGCCTTGGACGATTATCGACAGGTTGTCGATATTGCCGTCGTCGTTACCGTCGAGGTTGACATCTGCGTCCACCAAATGGAGGGAATCGATGTAGCGGGCTATGCGGGCTATAAGCTGCGCCTCGAGCATGGAGATGCCTGTCTGGGGGTTGGGGGTGGTATAGCCGTTCGGATTGTCGTCGCTGTAGGGGCGGAAGCAGGAGCGCGGCATGGGGTCGGTATAGGATGTAATCTGCCCGCTGCGGTGTTGGCGCGCAAAGGCGGTGTTGAAAAGGATATGCCCATACGATATGGCGTCGAAGAAATTATAGACGCTGTTACCCGAACCTGTAAACATTTCGCGGAAGACGGGGAATATGGTGCCGATTTCGGGATCACCGTTAAAGCGCACAAAAACGACCAGGTTGGTGAGGTTGCGATAGGTGGTGTCGACGATTTCGAAACCGACCTCGTATGTATGTCCAGCGTCGTCCATGTAGTGTGTCCTGTCTTCCATGATGCCGGCATAGAAGGAGTCCCGGCTGAACTGCATCAATGCAATGTAGTTGCCGGGCTCCAAATCCAAGGGATAGGCGAAGGGGCACCACACTGTGTCGCCGGGAGCAACACGAACCCGTCGCCCGTCGACACAGCCATAATAGGAGCCACCCGAACGTGAGTAGATATTCACACCGAAAAACCAGCTCCCGACGCTGTCGCCGACATTGGTGATGCTGTAATGGCCCCTGATGCTGTCACCGCGGTGGAACCGGGGGCTCGCAAGCGTCAAATCGCTGCCCAGGACCATAACCGCACGGGCTGGTTCGAGATTGAAGAGGGCGTACTGCATATAAGAAAAGTCATACTGCGGAACGGGACGCATGGCAGAAGTGGAGAAGTAGCCGTTTCCTGTGCCGTCCCACCCCCAGTTGATATGGAACATACCATTGGTGTCGTAACCGTCGAGCACAAACGCATGGGCTCCAGCCAGAGTCCCCTCGCCGTCGTTCCGGTACGACTGGCCTGCATAAAGCACCGGCCGCCCCACTGCCAAATCGGTCATAATCATATTATCCCATTCGGCATCCGAATGGTTTCCACGGAAATCCTGATAGCTGTCCATACTGTAATGGAAGAAATGCCTCATGCCCGCAAGGCAGTTCTGAACGCTCGTACCCGAACTGCCCCTGCAATCGGAATTATACCCCATATTGCTTGCCACACCGCAATGATACAGCAGCGTGGCCACAGCATTCACCTCCGTCGCCGAACTGGAGTCCGACAATTTGAAAGGCATATTGGCATAGTCGTAGACGGTGGAGGAAAAATCGACACTTAATGTACCGTAATGCCAGCATGTGTCGCCCTCGCGGGAATAGGAATGACTGCCATATCCATGCTGAGGGAATTGCCAGTAGCGCATGACCTGAGCCATGGCCAAAGCGACACACCCCACAGTGGGATGGTTGTCGAAACGAGCCATCGTACTGTCGGAGGCATAAGTGCTGTCGTACGGGACAAGACTATTGTAGCCATATCGGTATTGGTTCCATTCTGTCAAAAGCAACGGTGCAACGCTGTCCGGCAAGCCATCCTTGGCGGGAGCAGAGGCCTCGGACATTTCTTTCGGATATAAAACATCGAGCTGCTCCAGCTGGTACTCGTACTCGCCCAGCCAGTACCTCATGTTGTCGGGCATGGCAGCAGAGCTTATCTTTCCTGTACGGGAATAACCCAATATTGTACGGGCACGACTGTCGTCACTCACTATGACAAAACCGCCGCCTTCGATATTGAAAACAGCCACACGGTCAATATCCTCCAAAGCCACACGACTGATTGCGACCGACTTGGCTTCACCCATTCGCAAAGCCCACTGCCTTGCATTCTCCTCCATCTGGCGAGAGTCCAACTTCTGTGCATTGGCAACAGCAAACAGCGACATTGCCACAATAAAGAGACAAAACGGCTTCATGGTTATCGTCAATTTTTGATTTCAACAATGTATCCCTCCTGTTTCACTTTCTTGTCAGGCGGTGCAGCGGTAATGGTGAACTGCTTTTCCGACACTCCAAGCTCCTTCAAGTGGTGACGCAGAATCTTGTTGCGACGCTCGTGGTTTTCGGCTTCCTTGTCGCTGGCACCGGGGCGGGTGGCCAATGTAAGCGTCAGCACTACATTCTCGTCCATCTTGGCCAGGTTGGCCACTTTGTCGATCTGGTAGAACTGTTCCGAAGTGAAATCATGTTCTTTCGGATCGACGGCGATGAACATATTCCCCTGGTCGTCCACAGCCAAGCTGTCAAAAGCCCGCGCCGGAGAGGTGACGACTTTCACTATCAGGTTGCCCAGCGTCTTCCACACCAACTTCATATAGTTGAACTTCGGGTTATCAATATTGCCGCTTACCGGCACGGGTAGCATCACCTTCTCGTCTTTGTCTTTCAGGATATACAATGCCGCCCTCAAAGGCAGGTGTAGCTGGGGTTTCACGTCTTCGCGTTTCTCCCCGAGGTTGGGTTTGAAAATGTCGATACGGTTATTACCTTTCAGCTGACTGCTGCGGATAGTGTTGAGACTCGTGAAACTGAACACGCCCTCGCTGAACGGCATGCCAAAATATGCCACCATGTAAGGGTTCAGTTCCGTCAGTCTGAAATTTTTGATGCTCAGTCGCAGCCGCTGGTTCAGTTTCCAGTCCGATATATTTCCCTCCCAGTCCACGATGGCCTTGCCGCCATTGGGAAGCGTGGCAAGCATGCGGGCGTTGTTATTCCCAGCCGTTGTGAGATTGGTGGCCTTTAGGTTCAAATCCGTAACGGGGAACTCGAACTTGTCGGGCAACGTGTTGTCGACAAAGGTGAAGTCCACCCCTTTCACATCCAATACCCCCACACGGAGCCGCAGGGGCGACGGAGCTGCTGCCGGAGCAGGCTGCACTGTGTCGGCGGTCGGTTCGTTGCCAACTGCCGCAACGGAGTCGGCAACGGGCTGGCCGGCCAACAGCCGCGACAGGGTATTAGTGCTGTCGGTGAACAGCTCGTAGCGCATCTTTAAGCCTTCGATTTCAATCTGGTTGATATCATACATATTCTTGCCAGGAACTATCTGCTGGGCATCAATGCCCAGATGGTGCAGTTTGGCCACTGTGCCCAGTTCCTTGTCGCTTAGTTCAACACCGTTGAGGTTGGCCTTCACATTCAGGTTCATGTCCATCAGGCTGTCCAGCATTCCCATCGCCTGGGCCTCTACGTCGAGATGTCCGCACAGCTGGTCCACATGCGCCACATTCACCACATAGGGACGCACCTGGTCGAGGGCAAACCCCTCCAACCCTACCGTCACATCGAAATAATTGTTGGCAGGATTCATTGCCGCCTTCACACGCAGCCGGCCCCCATCGTCGAAGGCCAGCTCCAGTCCCGCGTCGGTGTTCTCTCTCCCACCGATGGTGAAGTCGGGCACCGCCAGATTCAAATCGTTCATGCCCCAATGGCTCTGCCGCTGCACATCGGTGTAGTTGAGCTTGCCACGCACAATGTGCATGTCGTGCAGGCTCACCACCCAACTGCTCGGCACCGTGTCCTCGGGCTCGTCCACCTCGGTCGAATCCTGCTGGAAATGCTCTATAATGCTGGAGAAATTAAACCTGTTGCCGTCGTGCAGCACCTCTAAATCAAGTCCGGCAAGGGTAATATGGCGCACATACACCATCTTGCCCAGCATACGCAGCAGGCTCATCCCCACATCGAGGGTGTCGAATCCCGCAAAGGTGCTCTCGCCGTCATCCTCATATACAGTAAGCCCCTTCACCTTCACATGGCCGGTAAAAAGATTCACCCCCACACCGTCGACATTCACCTTCCGGCCAAGCAAATCCTCGCCGTGATTGTTCACATAATTGCGTGCGGCACATCCGCCGAACAGCGTCCCGCACAAAAACATCAGGATAAGCAACGCCGCCAGCGATACCAAAACAATCCCGATAATTCTCAATAACTTTTTCATATACTAATTGTTAATGCATTCAGCCTGCCATGTTCCGAATCCCGGACATCGGCACAAGCCAAAATGCAAAGATACGAAAAAAAAAACAAACAACAACAATCCGTCGCGATACTGTTCCTCCTTGTCACACACCGCTGCCGCTGCACCTCTCCCCTGCTCCATACGCCTGCACATAGGTATGCTAATCGTCCCGACGAAGAAAAAAACATGATACTCCGAAAAAAAAATGTAACTTTGCATTTTAACATACCCGTGGGCGAACCCCACGGCCAACGACACAATACATTAAACGACAAACAAATAACCCATCGGCAAAACACCTAAACGGAGCGGGAGCTGCACAACGAAATCCGCAACGGCACCAACCCCGCCCACATCCAGACAAAGAACAACAAACCCAAAAACAGAGAACCATGAATACTGTCCTCAGCAAAAAATCAACAATCGCCCGTACTGCGATTATCGACGCTGCACTGGTAGCTGCAGCCTGTCTCATCCCCACACTGTCGCACATCACGGCATTGCCCCTCTACAAGCTTAACCCCATGCTGTTGGTGCTATTGACCGGAATGATAGCTGTGCGCAGCCGCACCAACGCCTTCCTGCTGGCAGTGCTGCTGCCTGTCGTCTCCATGCTGGCAGTGGGTATGCCCACACCGCTCAAGGCACTCTGCATGGCCGCCGAGTTGCTCACCATTGTGGGCGCATACACCGCCCTGCAACACATGTGGAAAGCAGCTGCCGCACGCCCATGGGCTTCTTTCGTAGCTATTGTTGCCGCTATGCTTTGCGGAAAAGGTGTCTATTACGCCCTCAAGGCTCTTGTAATAGCTCCCGATGCCCTGGTGACCACTCCCATCGCCACACAAGCCGTCGTCGCAGTGGTAGCCGCCACCCTTTTCTGCACGGCCCAATACCTGATTGCCCGCAGCAAATAACCCTTAGATTACCGATTATGAAACGTCTTATCGCATACATCATGATGGCTGTCGGCCTGTCGTCGTCGGCACAAACAGCGTTGCCCGACAGCACGCAGAGCGTCTCGCACTACTTCTCGGTGAGCGCCAACACCCGCGTACGTTTTGCCCCGGGAAATCTTCAGTACCAACCGCAGACGCACCTGTGGCGTTTTGCTTCGGCGCAGACCGAGACCATCGGCTGGCAGGAGAGCTACTCGTACTCCAAATACAGAGGATGGATCGACCTCTTCGGCTGGGGCACGGCCTTGGCCCCGAACAACTATTCCGACCGCGACAACGAGTATGCCTTTGTCGACTGGGGGCTCTTCTGCGGACTGCCCACTGGCGAGGGACGGCAGTGGCGCACACTGAGTCTTGACGAGTGGACCTACCTCTTGAGCCGCAGACCCCACGCCCGCCGGCTCTATGCCCTTGCCTATGTGTGCGGGCAATATGGCCTGATACTGTTGCCCGACAACTGGCAGCGTCCCAAAGGCATCTACATGCGCACCGGTCCCAAAGAGGAAGGCACAAATGCCTACAACGCCGAGCGGTGGAAGGTGCTGGAATCCGCGGGAGCAGTGTTCCTCCCCGCCGAGACACGTCGCGCCGGGACACAAACTCAAGGCAGCGCAGGAGCGTGCCACTACTGGACATCGACCCCCCATCCAAAACAAGAGGGACAGGCTTTGTATCTACTTGTTGACCAGTATCTACCACAGATAAAACCGGCACCACGGTCACAAGGTCTCTCTGTCCGCTTAGTGCAAGACATTTAACACCCTTTGCGTCATGACCAATGTAGCAATCATATTGGCAGGCGGCACGGGTTCGCGAATGGGTGCCGACAGACCCAAGCAGTTTCTCCCTATCAACCCAGCCGACCAATCGCCGCAGGCCGAGACGGTGATTGAACACACGGTAAAGGCTTTCGAGGCAGCTCCCTCGGTGGATGAAATCACCATCGTGGTGCATTCCGGATGGGAAGAGTACATGCGCCATTTGGCACAACGCAACGATTGGCACAAGGTGAAACGCATCATACAGGGCGGCGACGAACGGTACATGTCGAGTCTCAACGCCATAGCGGCCCATCTCGATTATCCCGACGACACCAATCTGCTGTTGCACGATGCCGCCCGCCCCTGGGTAAGCCAAGAGGTGATTGCACGGGTGACTGAGGCACTGAAGAATCATGAGGCCGTGGCAGTGGGTATTCCCTCAACCGACACGGTGTGGGAAGTGCGGCAGGACTTCGACCGCGACTTGAGCAAATTCATAGCCCGCATACCTGAACGCCGCACCATGTGGCGCGCCCAGACCCCGCAGGCTTTCCGTCTGCCCCTGATACGCGACGCCTACCAATGCGCCCTGCAAGACCCCCAATTCCACGCCACAGACGACTGCGGTGTAGTCCGCCGCTACCTCCCCGGCACCAAGATAATCGTAGTCCCCGGCGAAGAACAGAACCGCAAAATAACCTTCGCCGACGACCTAAGGTAATCCATATGCACTTGAACTGACAGCAGCTATTCGTTATAAACTCCTAAAACCTACAATGATGAGAAAAAAGACTATTTTTATTTTGCTCTTATTAATCGGTATCGGCGTAAAAGGTCAAGTGCATACAACTATGGGAACTGACTTCTGGGTGTCATACTTGTATTTCACATACGATTACTATGCGCCACAATATAGCGTCACGCTGCACGCATTTGCTTCTGGGCCACGGGCATGTACTGTTACCATGACGAACCCAAATACTGCATGGTCTACATCTTTCAGCGTCACTCCCGGAATGGTGACCAACGTGAGTATTCCTTTCAACACAGGATGCACATCAGCGTCGGGAAGCATAACCCCTACTGCTCTGCATGTAACTGCAACCGACACCATATCTTTATATTTAATAATGCTGGGGCATAATAATCTGGACATTACAAACGCCTTGCCGACAGAATCGCTGGGGTCGGACTATATGGTGCAATGCTATCCATCGAAACAGGGTACCGACTATAGAAGCGAGTTGGTGATTGTGGCCACAGAGGACAGCACCGTGGTGGACATGGCCCTAACGGCTCCTACTATGAATGGTTTCCCAGCGGGGTCGATACATACCGTCACTTTGAACCAGGGAGATGCATACCAGCTGCGAGGAGCCACCAATGTTCCCGATGCCGATTTGACAGGTACCACCGTCTCTGCCCGCGACTGCAAAAAAATTGCGGTGTACTCGGGACATTTTTGTGCCTATGTGCCGCATTCATTGAGCACCCCTTCGTGCGACCATATCTTTGACCAGTGCATGCCCACCAGTTATTGGGGAAGGCGGTTTGTGGTGGCTGGAACAGAAACCATGTTTGACGACCATGTAAGGGTAATGCCATTGGACAATAATTGCCACATTTATAGGGACGGAATATTGGTCCAGACACTGAATGCGGGTCAGATATACGACTTCACCCTGTCAAGTTCAACAAGCACAGCATATATTGAGACTTCAACTCCCGCCTGTGTATATCTGTTTATGGGCAGTGCCGGAGACTATGACGGAGACCCCAGCATGGTGGTGATTAACCCTATAGAACAGATGGTAGAGGACATTACTTTCGGCACCTATTCCACCTCATACACCAACACTCACTATGTGAATATTGTGACGGAAGCCTCCGAAAGCAGCAACATACGTCTCGACAACAATCCCGTGACGTTCCACACGGTTCCAGGAAACAGTCAATACCAGACGGCAAGGTTGTCACTAAACCAGGGTTCGCACACAATCAAGACTTTGGGAGACAAGGGGTTTCTCGCTTACGCTTTCGGTATTGGTAGCCATGAAAGCTACGGTTATTCTGTCGGTTCATGTATGAACTTTGTGCCCTCTACAGTCCTCAGTGTAAACGGGGATCCTTATGCAGTAGGTGATACGGTACATATCTGCTCAGGACACCCATGTATACTCTCCGTTTCAAGCCACTACAATATTGTTTCCTGCACTTGGACTGTCAACGACCAAACCTACGACAATGAGATACCTCTGCATTTGAACACAGCTGACACAGGGCTACGGAGGATTCATGTGAGAGTGGTTTTCTCGGAAGAATCGACCTGCCAAGAGGTCAGAGCAATAAAAGAATTTGATGCTTTTGTGAGGGTTTTCCCCACTTTCACCATATACGATTCCGACACAATCAGTCTCAGCATGCTTCCCTGGACATACGCTGGACGGGTTTACAACGATTCAGTCCATGACGACCGAATAGGATTGTTTACGCGTGAAGGATGCGACAGTGTGATTTTCTACACCCTGATTGTATATGATGATACCGTCAGGGAGCATTTTTACGACAGCGTATGTACTGGTACAGAATACCATAACTACGGATTTTTCTTGTCACCAGACGATACTCGTGAGGAGGGAGAATTCGTATATAGACGAACCGACACCACTTATGTGGCCTACCTCCACCTCACCCAATTGAATCCACCCACCATTGACCTCACTTCTGAGTTTGAGAATGACAGCTGTTACCTAATCACCGCTCTCACAGATGCAACATTTGTAAACTGGACCTCCGACCCAACAGATCCAACCCTAACAGGACAGGAGAACAATCACAGCATTCATGTCTGTCCGTCGGAGAAAACATCATATACCATCACTGCTGCTTACAATAACTTATATGAATGCAGCAACAATAGCAGTATTGCGCTTGACCATCGGTCGCCTGAGGCAAAGGAGGCTCTTTGGCTTCCCAATGTATTCACACCGGAGATGTCTTCCAACAACCAGTTCAAGGCAATTGGTGTCGGGATTCAAGAATTCGAAATGTTTATTTTCAATCGCTGGGGTCAGAAAATATTCCATAGCCGCAATATAGACGATTCCTGGGACGGTACTTTCCACAACATGAAATGTCCTATTGGAACTTATACTTATCTTATCTATTATCACAGCATATACTATCCGAATGAAATACAAAAAAAGGCTGGAACAGTGACATTAATACGTTAACAACATGAAGAATCTTCTTATTTCAATATGCAAAGAAGCGGGTAGGTTTATTGTTTATACAATATGCTACATTGTTTATCCCCTCTCTTTTCTGTTTGTACGCAATTCTAAAAAATATGCTTTTGGCAGTTTCAGAGGTTCGTTTAACGACAATGCAAAATATTTGTTTATCTATACTTGTCTTCACCACAGGGATATTGATGCCGTTTGGCTGTCCCTTGACAAGCATACGGTAGAGCAGGTGCGCAGCATGGGGCTGAAGGCTTATTGCACATACTCTCCCAAAGGTATATGGCATGCACTTACTTCTCGATACTGGTTTTATAACGCATATACTTCCGACATCATGTTTTGTTTGTCGGGAGGTGCCGTCTGCATTAATCTATGGCACGGTGTTGGAATTAAGCGTATAGAATACAATATCACCACGGGGCCATTGGCATTGCGCTATCAAAAAAAGGACTGGAAGGAGGTCTTTTTTCACCCAGAGTCATTTCGAAAACCAAACTATGTAATTTCGTCGTCTCCATTCCAAAACCATTTTTTCTCTACATCCTTCCACATAACAGAAAACCGCTGCCTAATGACCGGCTACCCCCGGAACACTATCCTTTTAGCCGATGATAAAGAACGAATGCATTTCTTAGAGAAATATGAACCAGTATCTTCTTTAGAACTTATAAAGAGCTTTAAGCAATATAATCAGGTGCTGGTCTACATGCCTACTTGGCGCGACTCCCAACGCTCGCTCTTTGTAGAGAACATGGACTTACACGCCCTTAATGAGGTTTTGGCGAAACACAATGAGCTGCTTATTCTCAAACCCCATGCCAATGTTTCAGCCTCATTAAACGACATCGCCTATTCGAACATCTGTTTCTTTGATGGGAAAGACGACATCTACCCAATATTGCCGTACACTAATGTCTTGATTACAGACTATTCTTCTATCATATACGACTATCTGTTGATGCCCGATAAGGATGTTATCCTATACATTTACGACTATCAAGAGTATGTGGCAATGAGAGATTTCTTCTACCCATACGACGAGAATGTGGTGGGGAAACGTGTTCACACTTTCACCGAACTTATGATCTGCATCGAACAGCACGACTATCAGCTCAGTTCTGCCGAAAGAATAAGCCTAATAGATAAATTTTGGGGAGATACTGCCTATGGCAATCCATCCCAAAGCATACTGGAACAAGTGAAAAACCTACCCCGCTAATTCAGCCAGTGACGGGGGTTGAGGGGATCTTTGCCGTACCATATCTGGAAACTGAACTGTGAGGTGGTCTCATCGGACTGGTACACTGTTCCGAGGCTCTGGCCTGCTGACACTTTAGCACCTGCACGGACATTCACTGCTCCCAACCCGACGTAGACGGTCAAGTACTGGCCGTGTTTGATGATAATGCCGTTACTGCCATCGGGGGCTTCAAATATGCGTGCCACAACACCGGCTGCGACGGCACGGACATTCGTGCCAGGGGTACAATTGAGGTCTATGCCGAGATTACGGTTCTGACCACCGGAGGCACGAGTGTAGAGTCCGTATTCACGAGCCACGGATTTATAGTGTACAGGCCACGGCACACGTCCTTTGTTTTGGGCAAAGTCGGATGTGAGGGCGTCGCCGCCCGAGGGTGTTGTCTTGCCACCGCTTTTGGCGGTGTTGGTAGAGGAGCTTTTTGCCACTTCGGCTTCGACAAGCCGCTGTATCTGTTGTTGCAGTTGCCGTTTCTGCTGTTCTTTCTTGTCAATTTGCTGCTGCAGGCTGCGCTCGGTCTGCTGACTCTTTGTCAGACCTTTTTGATGCTGCTGCTGTTCGCGGGTCAAAGCCTGTTTCTGCTTGCGTTCCTGTGCCAAAAGCGAGCTTTTCTCTTTGCGTTGACGTTGGAGGTCAAGATCAAGCGAGGAGAAGAGCTGTTCCCTGCGCTGGATGGCGGCAGCTTGGTGTCTACGGTAACGCGAGTACTCTTTGAAATATTTCATCTTGAGGTAAGAGTAGTTGTAAGTCGTGTTGTCGAAGAGTAGTGCTGTGGCGCTCACGTTGCCCCGCAGGCCGTAGAGGGTGCGTACTATTTTGGCGTACTCGGTCTTCATGCTGTCAATCTGGCCGCGAACCACCCGCAACGAGTCTTCGGTGCGGGTGATTTGCCGATCCAGATGGGTCATTTGTGTGTTGATGTTGTTGATGAGCCGGTTGCGCTCGTCTATGCGCTGGTTGATGAGTTTGATTTGGCGCGTGCGGTTTCGGGCGTCTTTGCGGGCTTTGCCCAATTCGCCCGTAAGGCGTGCTATCTCTTTCTCAATGCGCTCTTTGTCGCGCTCGAGCTGTTTTTTTGTCTGTCCTTGGGTCGGTAGGACAGCAAGCATTAGAACAAATAGTAAAAGAAGTATCCTTTTCACAACAATTCAACTTAAAGTAAATCGAAAACATCAATGAGGGGATGTGCAACTATATACTAACACACGGAAACCATTGATTTTACGGTTTTGCCCTTTCGTTTATAATTAAACCCTACCAATTGAGAATCTTCTTGAAGTCATACTCTTCCGGGTTGGGAAGGTACTTCTTGGCAGCCTCGTAATCGTCGGGGGTGATATAGTCCATGATGTCATTAATGTACGATTGGACTTTGTTTGTGTTGACGTTGACCCGGCGCGGAGGAATCTTACCCGTGGCAGGGTCTTGAAGATCCTTAAGATAAAGTGGCGAAACGTTGCCCTGATGGTCGGAATAGACCATACAGCCTGTGCAACCTTGATTGAAGAGCGTATGGACACCCATGCCCATAAGGGAACAATAAGTGAGGTCGAAGGCTATCGGGGTATGGCAACGGATTTCGTAGCCTACTTCCACAGGGCGGCTCTTTACTTTGAGTCCAAGCTGCTTCACTTTGCGTTCGAGAAGGTCGTTGAAGATATGGGCTTTTGAGACCTTGCCGAGTTCGGGATGGCCATGGTCGTCGTAGCTGAAATGGATACCGGAGTTTTTGATTTCCTCGTCGGAAAGGCTGTGGAACACGCCTTCGGATATCATGGCGCAGCCATAGTTGATTCCCATAATCTTGCGCTTGACAATGCAGGACACCACCAGGTTGATAATTTTGTCGACGGTTATTTCGGTCTTGTTGAAGAATTCGGGGATGACCACCATGGGATAATGGCAGGCTCCGGCTATGCCGAGGGCCAGATGTCCAGCCGAGCGCCCCATGGCCGAAACCACGAACCAGTTCTCAGAGGTGCGGGCATCCTCCATGACGGCGGTACAGATCACGGTTCCCTGCGCTTTGGCGCTATTGTAGCCGAATGTGGGCGAGCCGTTTGGCAAAGGCAAGTCGTTGTCAATGGTCTTGGGGACATGTATGTTGGCAATAGGATAATGTTTGCTTTCCAAGAACTTGGCAATGCGGTTTGCAGTGGATGCAGTGTCGTCGCCGCCGACGGTGACAAGGAGTTTCACTTCGTTGTCTTTGAAGAAGGGGAGGTTGAAACGCTTTTCAAAGTCCTCGTCGGTAGGTTTGAAACGACTCATTTTAAGGATGCTGCCACCTTTGTTGAAGATTTCGTCGGCTGTAAGGAAGTCGAGGTCTTGCATGCGGGGATTCTCTGTAAAGAGGGCGCTGTATCCTCCATGAAGGCCGATGACTCGGTAACCGTCGCGAAGAAAGGTCTTGGCCACTGAGGCCACCACTGTGTTCATTCCGGGTGCGGGACCACCGCCTGTAAGGATTGCTATACTTTTCATATTGGTGTGTATTATTGTTGGGTTGATAATATTTGTTTCAATTCGGAGGGGGTCACAAGGATACTGACGGGACTATCGGTACTGTCTGAAAGATAGTGGTACGCCACACTGACATCCGCTTCAACAAGATGAGTGGCCAACCTGCGGCCTTCGCCCGAGATGTAAGCCTGCTTGATGGCGTAGGCAAGCTGTTCACGCTGTCGCTTGTCGCGTCGGAGTGAACGCATGGATGAGTTGCTCAGTTTATAAGTGTATATGAGTTGCCGCGCTGCCGTGTCGAAAACACAGCTGTTCAGTACAGTGTGGTCGTCGACCCTTGAAGGGCACTGGCTATTCATCTCGTCGGCAATCATTTGTATTTGAGAAAAATTGTCGTTCAACTTTGCCCCGCGTTCATAGACGGTTTTCCACATCCAGGGGGCTATCGTCATTTCCACCGAGTCGGTGTGACGCTCGTCACGGTACACATGACGCAACGTTATATCACCTTTATAGGAGACAAAAGCCAAATGATTGGCTGTATCCATTACCAAGGCTGCAGCGCGGTCTTTGCGCACCCAGTCCATATTATCCATCACATATTGTCTCACTTCGGGCCAATGATCCTGCCGGTATTCGTACACTGTTGTCATCACCCGCTTTGCCTCGTCGTAGCGGCATTCCACCATGGTCTCTCCTTCTCCTGTGGCATGGGGCAATGTGCTGTTTACCCGACGTGCCAGACTGGCAGCGAAGGTGCGTGCCTGCACTTCAAGCGGCGGGGCAAGGGCTGCAGCAAGATCCTCGGGATGGAAATTGAATGCTGCCCCTCCCGAGTTGTCCTCTTCCTTTTTGGGCAGCTTTACGAGTAGCCGCAAATCATAAGAGTGTTTCAACAGTGGCGACATGTCCCATTTCTCATTATGCAACATGTAGTTCAAATACCAATCGGCATCGCGCACCAGCTCCCCTTTCGGCAGAGCCAGCTCCACCCGCAGAAAACGGTTGTCCGGATTCATGTTCACTCCTACAATCGACAAACGATTGGCCTCGTCGTAATAAGGTATCTTCGACTGGATGGTCTTAAACAAAAGTATCACATCATCCAACGATTCCTCGTCCGACACTTGTGCACACAGGGGCAGCCACCCAAGGGTTAATATAAAGACTATGAACCTAAACTTTCTCATATATCAAATTGATTATATCCGACAATATTTCAGGATGCTCACAATCTGCCACCATGGGAGGTTCAAGTGTGGAAGCTCCTTTCAGGCACCGTTTCGCCTCCTCGATTGCATCGGGGAACAGAGAATCGGAAGCTATTTGCACATCAGCGATGACCATTGCCGACTGATCCACAGAAAAATCCACCTGCACCTCCCCCCAGTCAAAATGTGCGGAACGCTGCATACGGAACTCCTTCCAACGGCTGTATTTCCACTCCTCACTACCAAACCTGTCACGCAAGGCTTTCACTTGTTCGAGATTGGACAATTGCCCAAAGTCAAGATTTCGAGCGGCACCATACTCCTGTTCGAAAGCCTCCACCATATGGGGGATAAGCTCCTCGGCAGTGATTCCCGGCACCAATTCCGAAAGGTTCACTATTCGGCTTTGTACCGAGGCCACACCGTGTTTCTGCAACTTGGCAGGCTTGGGCTTAAGGTAGCGTTGCAACTCGTCCACATCGGTGCGGATAAGGATTGTGCCATGATGCAACCTGTTGTGGATTCCACGGGCAAAGGCGTTGCCCGAAAACTTACGGCCGTCACAGAGCACATCGTTTCTCCCGCTCACCTCGGTTTTTAAACCATAGCATGCCACAGCCCGCTGCATCACTCGCAACTGGCGCATCGTGTCGTAAAGACCGTTAGGGACAATAAAGGAGAAATTCAAATTGCCCAAATCATGATAGACAGCCCCGCCTCCAGTGCTCCGGCGCATCAGGAAACCGCCATCAGCCTCCAACTGTTCCACATCGCATTCGGCATAAGGATTCTGATTCTGCCCTATCACCACCGTGCGACGGTTGCGCCACAAGTACATAGTCACCTCCTCCCCTGCCGGTTGAGAAAATAAATAATTCTCAACGGCAATATTGAGATAAGGATTGCTCTGATTGCTTATTACTACTTGTGGCATAATCGGCTTTCTTAAAAATAAATCAATAAGTTACAGGCATCACGACAAAAACGGAGTTCCTATGCCGCCCGTCACTTCAAGATGCAAAGATACAACTTTTTTTTGTAATACTAAAGTTTGACAAGTTCTTTTTAAAATAGTTCGAGATGTACATGGTCTCGACAAGGGGGTCTCAAAAGTCCCCAAGGGGGACGATAGAACACAGACAGGGGTGCAAACCCCTGTATGAATGGTAGTAAAAACGAACCCTGAAGGGGTACCCTACACCGTATGATGCCAACTATCTGTCGCCCCTTCAGG
>JAEEGJ010007187.1_pt1 | contig 32265 bp, 26 predicted proteins | sample 8958761 | NCBI WGS metagenome assembly JAEEGJ01 (sample SAMN16246546, study PRJNA631951) | gut metagenome | biome: gut microbiome; feature: rumen; material: RS-attached | host: Bos | place: Iran: Karaj | collected 2018-10
CTATCCGTTTCATTTGTCTTGCCTTGACAGACGAATACATTGACCAACACTTTTCCGAAATAAAAGGACACAGCTTGGATATTGAAAAGCGGCTGGAAGACAGTTGCACTGTTGCCACTTTAAAGAATGACAACAAGAACTATATTGATGGTTTTAAGAAGGTTGGAGAAAAGATCTGTATGATCAACTCCGATTATGAACAAGTGATTCAGTCTATTTTGGACATTTAATTCTATTTTCACGAAATAATACAATGAAGAAAGTAATTGTTATCTCAACCAGTCTCCGCGCGGGCTCGAACAGCCACGCGATGGCGGAGCAGTTTGCCAAGGGCACGGAAGCCGCCGGGTATCAAGTGGAGTTTGTCTCGCTCAGAGGCAAGGAAATCAAGTTCTGCGTCGGCTGCCTGTCGTGCCAGAAGACGGGCGCGTGCGTCATCAAGGACGACGTGCCGGCCATCATGGAGAGCGTGCTCAACGCCGATGTGGTCTGCTGGGCCACGCCCATCTACTACTACGAGATGAGCGGCCAGATGAAGACCCTCATCGACCGTATGAACGCGATGTACCCCAAGGATTACAAGTTCCGCGACGTCTATCTGCTGACCACCGCTGCCGAAGACGGTGATTTTGTTTACAGGCGCGCCGAGGGCGGCCTCACCGGCTGGATCGACTGCTACGGCAAGTCCGCACTCAAAGGCCACATCTTCTGCGGCGGCGTGGGCGGTCCCAACGAGATTGCCGGCAACGCCAAGCTGCAGGAGGCGTTTGAGATGGGAAAGCAGGTGTGATTACGCCACGCCGCAAAGACAGCCACTGGACGAATCGCAGCCAGCAGCGCTGCACCGACTTAGGGCGGTGCGGATAAATGACAAAAGCGGGAGGAGGGTGCAACCGAGGTAAAAGTAAAAAGTGTATTTTTGCCGCTTTTATTTATTGTTACTAACAAACAAATGGAAGCACTAAAACACGAATGTGGCGTGGCGATGGTACGATTGCTCAAACCACTGGAGTTCTACAAAGAAAAGTACGGCGACAGCCATTATGCCCTCGGCAAACTCTACCTGATGATGGAGAAGCAGCACAACCGGGGCCAGGAAGGGGCCGGCGTCGCCTGCGTCAACATCCATCAGACCCCCGGCCACGAATACATGTACCGCGAAAAAGCGGAGGGCAAGGACGCCATCACCAAGGTGTTCGACACCATCTACCGCCAGGCTTCCGCCCCCGACCCCGATGACCCATGTGCAGGTCCCGCCTTCTCCGGCGAGCTGTACATGGGTCATCTTCGTTATTCCACCACGGGCAAAGGCGGGCTGAAATACGTGCACCCGTTCCTCCGCCGCAACAACTGGCGGGCGAAGAACCTCTGCCTGTGCGGCAATTTCAACATGACCAATATCGAGGAAGTGTTCGACTACCTCACCTACAAAGGGCAGTACCCCCGCGTCTATAGCGACACCTACATCCTGCTGGAGCTGATGGGACACCGCCTCGACCGCGAGGTGGAGCGTTGCTACCAAGAAGGACTGGCGTTAGGGCTGGACGATCGGAAAGTGACCGAATATATTGACAATCACGTGGATATGGCCAACGTCCTGAAGTCCACGATGTCGCATTTCGACGGCGGCTATGTGATGTGCGGGATGACGGGCAGCGGCGAGATGTTCGCCATGCGCGACCCGTGGGGAATCCGCCCCGCCTTCTACTACCGAAACGACGAAATCTGCGCCATCACCAGCGAGCGCCCCGTCCTGCAGACCACCTTCAATCTGCAACAAAACGACATTCAGGAGCTGCAGCCCGGACAGGCCATCATCATCAACCGCAAAGGGGAAATCCGTTTGGAACAGGTGCTCCCGGCGGAGAAGTTCTCGGCCTGCTCCTTCGAACGAATCTATTTCAGCCGGGGCAACGACAGCGACATCCATCGCGAGCGGAAGACCTTGGGGTTCCAACTTCGCGATTCCATCCTGAAAGCCATTGACGGCGATGTGGAAAACACCGTGTTTTCCTACATCCCCAACACAGCGGAGGTGGCCTACCACGGCATGGTGGAGGGCATCCGCACCGTGGCGCCGAATGTCCGCGCCGAGAAGGTGGTGTGGAAGGACATCAAACTTCGCACCTTCATCACCGAAGGCAGCACCCGCAACGATCTGGCCGCCCACGTCTATGACATCACCTTCAACTCCATCCGTCCCGGCATCGACAATTTGGTGGTCATCGACGACAGCATCGTGCGGGGCACAACCATGCGCGAAAGCATCCTGAAAATCTTAGACAGACTGCATCCGAAGAAAATCGTGGTGGTCAGCTCGGCACCGCAAATCCGCTATCCCGACTTTTACGGCATCGACATGGGTCGCATCGAGGAGTTCATCGCCTTCCAAGCCTGCATTTCACTGCTGAAAGAGCGGAAGATGGAAGATTGGATAACCAAAGTGTATGAAAACTGCCGACAGAATCACGAGGAGGCGTTACGGCAACTGTACGAACCGTTCACCGTGGAGGAGCTGAACACGAAAATGGTCGAGCTGTTGAGACCCGCCGACGTGCACTGCCCGATAGAATTGGTCTTCCAATCGTTGGAAGGCCTTCACGAGGCTATCCCGGACCATTCCGGCGACTGGTACTTCTCCGGCCGCTACCCCACCACAGGCGGAGCCCGCCTCGCCTGCCGCAGCTTCGTGAACTGGTACGAAACCGTAAACCCTAAACTCTAAACCCTAAACTCTAAACCCTAAACTCTAAACCCTAAACTCTAAACCCTAAACTCTAAACCTTAAACTCTAAACCTTAAACCATTATGAAACGCTACATATTCGTAACCGGAGGCGTGGTCTCCTCCTTAGGCAAAGGCATCATCTCGGCCAGCATCGGAAAACTGCTGCAGGCGCGGGGATATACCATCACCATCCAGAAATTCGACCCCTACATCAACATCGACCCCGGCACGCTGAACCCCTACGAACACGGCGAGTGCTACGTGACCGTCGATGGGATGGAAACCGACTTGGACTTGGGGCATTACGAACGGTTCACGGGCATCCGCACCACCCGCGCCAACTCCGTGACCACCGGCAGAATCTACAAGACCGTCATCGACAAGGAGCGGCACGGCGACTACTTGGGCAAAACCATCCAGGTAGTGCCGCACATCACTGACGAGATCAAGCGCCGGATGCTGCGTGACGACGACGTTGACTTCGTAATTACGGAGATTGGCGGCACCATCGGCGACATCGAGTCGGCGCCGTTCTTGGAGGCCATCCGCCAGCTGAAATGGGAGCTGGGCAACCGCGCCGTGAGCGTGCACCTCACGTATGTGCCCTATCTGCGGGCCGCCGACGAGCTCAAGACCAAACCCACCCAGCACTCCGTGAAGGAGATGCAGGGAGCCGGCATCCAACCCGACGTGCTCGTCCTGCGCACCGAAAAGCACCTCTCCGACGGCATCCGCCAGAAGGTGGCCTCCTTCTGCAACGTCGATTTGGAGTGCGTAGTACAGAGCGAAGACCTGCCGAGCATCTACGAAGTGCCCGTCAACATGCAGAAGCAGGGATTGGATGCGGCGCTACTGCGGAAGTTCGGTGTTCCCGTGGGCGAGACCCCCAAGATGGAGGGCTGGCACCGGTTCCTGGACCTCCAACGCACCGCCGAAAAGGAAGTCCGCGTAGGATTGGTGGGCAAATACGACCTGCAGGATGCCTATAAGAGCATCCGCGAAAGTCTCTCTTTGGCGGGCATTTACAACCATGTGAAAGTAAAAATCGAGTTCATCAACAGCGAGAACATCACCGAAGAGAACGTAGAGGCGAAACTTAAAGACGTGGCAGGAATCTTAGTGTGCCCCGGTTTCGGGCAGCGCGGCATCGAGGGTAAAATCATCGCGGTGGAATACGCCCGCACCCACAACATGCCGGCGTTCGGCATCTGCTTGGGTATGCAGATGATGGTGATTGAATTTGCTCGCAACGTGTTGAAATACCGCGATGCCAACTCCGCCGAGATGGATCCAGCCACCCCGCACAATGTGATAGACCTGATGGAGGAGCAGAAGTCGGTGACCAACATGGGCGGCACGATGCGCTTGGGCGCCTACGACTGCGAGTTGCGTGAAGGCAGCCGCGTGGCGGAGATCTACGGAACCCTCCAGATCAGCGAACGCCACCGTCACCGCTACGAGTTCAACAACCGGTACAAGGAAGAGTACGAGAAAAACGGCATGCAATGCGTGGGCACGAATCCCGGCAACGACTTGGTCGAAATCGTGGAGATTCCCGGTCACCGCTGGTTCATCGGCACGCAATTCCACCCCGAGTACTCCAGCACGGTGCTGCATCCGCACCCGCTGTTTATGAGTTTTGTGAGGGAGGTGGCGACAAGCTGCCAATAGCAATCCCCTTTTCAACATCCGATACGGCCTGCTCGTCATCACCTTTCTGTTGACCGTCAGCATGCAAGCGCAGCAGCGCGACCGGTTGGGAAAACTCGACAGTGCTGACGACGCTTGGGTCATCGAAGGAAGATGATTCCTTTGGATTTCGCCTATCTTACCACAAACTTGACCGTCCTCCAGCCTTTCTCACTCTTGATTTGCAGGAAATAGAGCCCCTGATCCAACGCTGTCACGGGAATTGTGCCAGAGGAGGATCCCGAAGCCACCGTCTGTCCCACGCTGTTGAAAATGGAATAATCCACAACGGCGCACGGGAGGTTTTTGATGTAGAGAACATCCGACACGGGGTTGGGGAAAATCTCCAACGGTTGCGGACGAGAATACTCCTGAACGGCCGTCTGAGTCGGGATTATATTCAGGATGATGCCTTCCACCTTGGTCATCCCGTAGTAAAAATCGGGGTCGGGGATGCCGTACCAATCGTCCAAGTAGCCGCCGTAGCCGAAGTTGATATGGAATTTGCCGTCCGATGCGCGGTAGCCGTCCACCACGACATTGTGCCCGACCGTTCCCTCCGGATTCTCAACGGCCAGATGGGCGGGATAACCGGCCTGCAGATTGGAAATCAGGGTGGCATACATCAACGAATCGGGCTCTCGGAACAGCATACAGTCCGTGAAGCCAAACCGCTGGTAGGCATCGTACGCCTGATCCACAGCGAAGGTGCCGGAACCCTGCGACGAGTACACTTGCGTGCAGGCCGTGCCGCAGGCGAAAATCAGCGCGGCGACCAGCGGGTCGGGAAGCTCCTCGCCACGCAGGAAAACGGCGTCCACGGAATCCAACAGCCCGTTCAGCTGCGGGAATGACGGGAACTGCAACGTCTCCCAGTCGTCATCAATATCGAAATCGCGGCCAAGATAGTGGTGTGCATAGTCGTCACTATCAGAGAAACGAGTGTTTTGCGTCGTTCGCAAATAGTTGATAATCTGCGCCATCGCGACAGCAGGACACCCTGCATAGCTGTAGGAATTGCCATTCACGGGGTCTCTCGGACAGAGTTGGTTGTAGGGATAATCCTGGTCCCAATGCGTTGCGATCAGGCCGTCTGAGCGCAGCAACGGGGTGCTCGATTCGGGACTTTCCACCGTTTTCAGGCGGGGTACCTGCGCCCGGCCGTCAGAGAGCAACAAGGAAAATACGATCAATATTCCCAAAACACGCCATAATGTTCGCTTACTCATTTGCATAAATTTCAGACTTGATTCGAGCGGCAAAAGTACGATATTTCCGAAAACACATACTGAAAAATGTGTATTTTTGCGGTCTAGAATATCAAGAAGACCTCTTCCTTGAGCAGCCTCGGAGAGGCAACACGCGCGAAGTGCTAATAACCCCACACAAGGCGAAGCCGCAGTGTGGGGCAAGGAGGAAAGGGAAAAAAAACGAATCAATATGGATAACGAACAGAAATTTTGCCAGAGCTGCGGAATGCCGCTCACCCCGGAAATCCTCGGCACCAACGCCGACGGCACCAAAAACGAAGAATACTGCATCTACTGCTACAAGGACGGAGCCTTCACCGACGACTTGACAATGGAAGAGATGGTGGAGTCTTGCGCGCAGTTCGTGGATGAGTACAACAAAAACACAGGCCAGAACCTCACCCAAGAGGAACTGAAGTCGATGCTGCGCCAGTATTTCCCCAACCTCAAACGCTGGCAACTGCCCGCCGACCAGCTGCCGCCCGCCACCTCGCCCATCAAGCAGCAGCTTATCGATGAGGTCAATGCGTTGGGCATCAAGGACATGCCACGCATCGACAACCTCTTCGTGCTGCAAGGCTCGTTCGTCAACATGGAGTACACCATCAACGGCAACAAGGTGAAACTCCTCGACGACAACGCCACCTATTGGGGCAACCAAGTGGAAAGACAGGGCGCAGACGGTCGCTGCTTCGGCATCGCCTGCGACGAGCGCTACATCCTCGTGAGCGAGTACGGAAAGGACGGCGCAAATGCCGAAATAGTGGTGTTCAAGAGGAGATAAACAAGTGCGAAAACCGACCACCGAGGGCTTCTGAATCAGATACAGAACGACCGTTGTGTTTGCACTATGCCATCTGGTGTTTGCGGTCGCGAATTTTATAGTCAAATGAAACATCTCCCAAATCTCATAACAGTTCTCCGGTTCCTTGGCGCTTTCGGTCTCCTCTTTTCCGATGTGGGAAGTGTCGCATTTTGGGTAATGTATTTCGTCTGCGGACTGAGCGATATGGCAGATGGTTTCTTGGCCCTTCCCCATTGGCTTTGGCTCTGGGGCGCGGTGATTGTCGTCATCAAAGTCATCAACCAGATTTCCGCCATAGTGATGTACAAGAAATGTCTCTTCCTACCCATAAGGTTCCCATATATCAGGCATGCCCTTAACATATAGATGCCATAGTGTTGCCATACTGATGCCATACTCTTGCCATACTTAAGAGTATGGCTACACTATGGCATCAGTATGGCATCAGTATGGCATCTCCTTGCCAAGTACTTGCCAAATACTTGTCAACTGCATGTCATCTACGTATTGATGGAATGTGGTCGAAGATGCCTGCAAAAGTCTATAAGTCGCCGGTCGCCAGAAAACGCCATGATGCGCAAACCCTGAAACTTCGCCGGAACGGCCGAGGTGAAGTTTTGGTGCGGTTGTCCATCATTTCGCGTATCACTTTCTGCATGAAAAGAAATTTTGTACCTTTGCACTCGGGAAAGAATAAAAGGAAGTAAAAGCACTCCTACCTGTCTGGATACCTTTTGAAAATCACCGACAATGGCCTCGTGGAATAAAGAATGGTTACCTAAGGAAAATGGTGAACGGATCTGGATGCAGGTGCCGGAAATTGTCTCTGCCAGCCGCAGCACCGACATCCCCGCGTTCTATGCCGACTGGTTCTTCCATCGGCTGAAGGTCGGTTATTCCGCCTGGACCAATCCGTTTAACGGCACCAAGAGTTACGTCTCCTATAAGAACACCCGCTTCATCGTGTTTTGGTCGAAGAACCCGAAGCCGCTGCTCGGGCATCTCGACGAGCTGAAAGACAGGAACATCGGCTGTTATCTCCAATACACGCTGAACGATTACGAGAAAGAGGGTTTGGAGAAGGGCGTTCCACCATTGGAGGAAAGGATTGACACTTTCAAGAGGCTGGTTGACAAGATGGGCAAAGGCCGGGTGATCTGGCGTTTCGACCCTATGATTCTGACCGACCAAATCGGTTTGGACGACTTGCTCCGGAAAGTGGAAAATATCGGCGACCGACTGCAGGGCCACACGGAGAAACTCGTTTTCAGCTACGCCGACATCGCCACATACAAGAAGGTGAGGTCCAACCTGGAGAAGAGTCGCATAAACTATCGGGAATGGGGGGAGCCACAGATGGAGGAATTCGCTCGAAGGCTTTCGGAACTCAACCGGAAATGGCATTACCAGTTGGCCACCTGCGGCGAGAAGATTGACATCGGGCGATACGGCATACAGCACAACCGCTGCGTGGATGACGACCTGATGATTCGTTTCGCGCACCACGACAAGGATTTGATGGACTTCCTCGGCGTGGAGATAAAGACGGTGGAAAACTCCTTGTTCGGCACGGAGCCGGTCCCCGCCAGCGCCATCCGGCTGAGCGAGACGCAATACGCCCTCAAGAAGAGGGACAACCGCGACAAAGGCCAGCGCCAGTTCTGCGGCTGCATCCTAAGCAAGGACATCGGCGAATACAACACCTGCCCACACCTGTGCGAGTACTGCTACGCGAACGCGAGCAAGGAGGTGGCGGTGAGGAACTGGAAGGAGCACAAAATGAATCCGTTGGGAGAAACGATAACAGGGAAATGATTATGATGACAGAACAAAAAGCAATTATGCGTACAAGGTGATTATCGTGAAGGAGGTTTGCTGTATTTCACAATCCTAAACTTTAATATTCCACGAAATGCAATTCAGTGCGCCGCCATTGCGTACGGCTTCCAATGCCGGTACGCCAACGACTTTGCACATCGGCAACGCCTCAGCAATCTGTTGCAACGCTTGTTCATCCTCAGGGATTCCCAACTGCGGGACGAGCACCAGATTGCCGACCTGCAAATAGTTGATATATGCCCAACTGTTTTTGTTTTTTTTCTCTACGTTGTATTTCAGCGTTTTAACATCGAAATGTTTCTCCAAGATCCGCAGGAAATCCTGTGCAAAAGTCTTGTCGAAATCGTTGTAGTTGGTCATCAGCACGCGGTTGTCCCCCAAGTAATGGATGATGCCGTCGCTGTGTCCATATATCTCTGGCTCGTCCCACGGAAGGAAAACGATTTCGCATTGGAATGCCTCTTCCAGAAGCCGTTGCACCTCGTTGCGCGACTTCTCTTTGTTTTCCACAAACACTTTCTCCGTCATCACCATCTTGTTGCCGCATTTCACCACGTTGCCGCCGTCGAGCAACAAGTCCAAAGTCACCACTTCTGCCTGATGCAGGAAATCCACGTTCCCCACATCCTTAACATCTGTGATATAGTGCTTTTTATGTTTTTTCACCAGATAGTCGGGATAGTATTTGTAAGACACAAAACGCTTTTCATCCGTTTGGATGGGCATGTAGTCGCGACACCAGATGTCGTTGGTGTTGCTCAAAATCCGACAATCCAAGGCATTGTCCCGGAGTGTCTTCGTAAGACTCTGATACAGTTCAGGGCACTCCTCCGAAAGCCAGTCGGAGAGGAAAACGGTGTTGGTAAGGTGGTCGATTAGCATAGTATTTATTGTTTTATAAATGTTCTACTCTTGTAAAGCTCCAATTTCGCTCACATTTTTTCCCTTTTATCGGTTTGTATTTTGTATCGCATTCAGATTGAAATACATTTTGACGAGGTTTTCCAGGGATAATTTGTGATTCTCTTGGAAAATCTATCCATTTAATATCGTTTTCATTTCCAAGAGAGAATCCATTTAACAATATATAGAGGTAGGTGGATTGCGTATTATACCCATATTCTCGAGATTCTTCAAACATTTTTGTTTTCTTATTCCATACTAGATAGATTTTTTCATCATTACTTTTCACTTCATAAGAACGGATTAGGGCAGATGCTCTGTATTCATCTTTTTTCTCAAAAGTAATATCAAATCCTGAATTATGAGCATGTAAACTCATTGGTGGAAAATATGGTACTTTTTCCAAATCTCTTCCATTTCGATGGTATACAATGGGATCATGGATTCCATTATCCCTCTCACTATGGAAATAGAATTCTACGGTTCTGATATACACTTTATAATCTTGACGTACTTGAATATAGCCGCCATAAAGAAATGCTGGAGCAAGATTTTCGAATGATTTTTGAAGTTCTTCTTCACTTGAAACATTGCTGATACTTCTCTCAAATTCTTTCAATTTTTCAATCAGTTTTTCCATAACTTTGATTTTTAATATATTAATGATTTGATGCCTAACTCTTTTCGGCGGCAAAAATAGGAAAAAGAATTCGTACCGCCAAATTTCTTTTGTTAAAAATTGTCAAGATTTTCCGAAAGTTATTCGTTATATTATGGCGTAATATTGTAAACTAAAATACATTAAACTTTTCATACCCAAAGCAAACAATAATTTTCACCCCTTCCCGTTTACCTTTCGTCTGAAACTTTTTTTCAATGAACAACACTCTACGCGTTATTCTGAAAGTCTTGATGGTCATCACCTGGGTTTTGATGATGGTGAGGTATATATCCCTTCTCCTCACCCTCATGCAGTCGTACCGCATGTACGGGAATATTCCTGTTGGTCATTAACCAACAAAAATTGTTGCGTGTAAACAACACTTTTTCAAATAATGTTGTTTGAGTGCAACATTTTTATTATTTTTGCAGACTGATTTAAAAGCGGAAACGTATGAGCACCGAAATGATGAAAAAGGCTATTGCCGATTACTTTGAGACGCAACCTGTCTTGAAGGCTTGGCTTTTCGGTTCCTTCGCCCGTGGCGAGGAGACCCCGAGGAGCGATGTGGATATCCTTTTCGTGCCCGACTATTCCGGCAAGCCCTTCACACTGTTTACACACGGTGGAATGTTGATGGATTTGAAGGAATTGCTCGGACGTGAGGTCGATTTGGTGGTAGAAGGTACTCTCCGCCCGTATGCCGCTGAAACAGCTAACCGTGATAAAATACTGATTTATGAGAGAAAGAGCTAGAGATAAAGGCCGATTGGAAGACATTATTGAGTACTCTAATAATGTGACGAATTTTACCAGTGGCCACACTTTTGAGACATTTGTTGCCGATAAACGCACATACTATTCTGTGATGAAGAATGTGGAGGTAGTGGGCGAAGCGGCCTATATGTTGAGTAAGGCTTTCAAAAAGGCGCATCCTGAAACTCCGTGGAAAATAGTTCAGGGCATGCGTCACGTATTAGTGCACGATTATGCTGGTATTGATTCCAAAGAGTTGTTTAATACCGCCGTCAATGGTATCCCCGAATTACGTGAACAGGTGGAGAAGTACCTCGCAGAAACAGACTGGGAGGCATGGGCTTCCGCTCCTGACGATTTTGAAGACTCCGTTGATGAAAGTGTTGCGAAAGTCGCCCGCAACATGAAAGCCAAAGGTTATGCCATTGGCGACATTGTTGAGATTACGGGGTTGACTGAGGAGGAGATTAAGGGATTATAGAAATACGGCAAATGTTGTATTGTTGTACATTATAATGAAACATCCCCAAACATCAGACATAAAAAAGGCGATACTTTTCTTTCTCGCAATACTGACAACCGTGTTTTCAAATGCGCAAGTGAAAGCGGTGCGATGTACGGAGGAGGACTACAATCAGGCTTTGCGAAGTCTGATTCTCTGTTCTTGTTCGGACTTCGCATCGGTTGATCTTTCACAAATTGAAAGTAGGCAAATCGACAGCGTGTTGCATCAACATTATTTTGTAGCCGAAGGTTTTGACGAAGCGGATTTCGACCTTGAATGGAAGAGAATGCCTTATCAACATGCTCAAGCTGCCTACATTGTGGAATTTGGAGTGATAAACAAGGGGTTAGGAGTTCCTGTAGATACAAAAACGGCATTTATTGATTCGCTGTTTCATCCTTTGGGCACTATAAACGGCGGTCTAATGGAAACTGATTGCTGCATCCACCAGATTGCCACGCGAGAAATAAACCACTTGAGCTTACCGCCATTTTTGTACCTCTACCGTTGGGAATCAGACAAGTCGATACCTGAATTAATAGACCAATATTTTCCGACGGATCTTCTTATTTTAGAGTATTGCTATTCAATTACTGGAGAACTTTTTGTGAAAGGCGAAGAATTCCGTACCAGTAGTATGGTATATATGAAAATGAGTGTTAAATGATCATATAGTAGTGGTATCTCTTAACCACCCTCCTGATTTCGTATGTTACATTCTCCTTACTGCGATATTCATTGTCATTTGGATTTACCTCGGAGGGAAGTTCGATTGATTGGATGCTTTCTTTGTTTTCCAATATCACGTTCTGCATGTAAAGGAAATTTGTACCTTTGCACTCGAAAGAAGAATAAAGAAGAATCAAAGAGAATAAAGGAAAGTAAAAGCAATCATACCTACCTGTCAGAATACCTTTTGAACAAAACACAAAAATAGTTGTTTTCACCACTCATATGAGCCATATCCACGATTTCACCCACATCATCGTCCGCGATGCCACGGAGAACAACCTCAAGCACGTCAACGTCAGGATTCCCAAGGGGAAGATCACCGTGGTGACGGGCGTGTCGGGGTCGGGGAAGTCGTCGCTGGTGCTGGATACCATCGCGGCCAAGTCGCGGCGCGAGCTCAACGACACCTTCCCCTCCTTCACGCAGCAGTACCTGCCCAAGTACGGGCGGCCGCACGTGGGCGACATCCAGAACCTGCCCATCGCCATCGTCATCGAGCAGCGCAAACCAGCCTCCAACTCCCGCTCCACCGTCGGCACCTACACCGACATCTATGCCCTGCTGCGTCTGCTCTTCTCGCGCGTCGGGCAACCCTTTGTGGGCTACTCCGACGCCTTCTCGTTCAACCACCCCTCGGGCAGCTGTCCGCGTTGCGGCGGACTGGGCGAGATCCGCGAGCTGGACATCCACAAGCTGGTGGATTTCGACAAGTCGCTCAACGACGAGGACACCATCCACTACATCGCCTTCGGCAAGGGCGGCTGGCGCTGGATACGCTACGCCCACAGCGGCCTCTTCGACCTCGACAAGAAAATCAAGGACTACACGCCCGAGGAGCTCGACCTCTTCCTCAACTCACCGCAGATCAAGCTGAAGAACCCGCCTTCCAACTGGCCCAAGACCGCCAAATACGAAGGACTCATTCCTCGCATGTACCGCAGCATCATCAACTCGGAGGAGGGGCTGCTCCACGCCTCCGTGCTCAACCCGATGCTGACGATGGGCACCTGTCCCGACTGCGGCGGCACGCGCCTCAACGAGAAGATACGTTCCTGCAAGATCGGCGGCCTCAACATCGCTGAGGTGACGGCCATGAGCATCAGCGACTGCCGCCAATGGATGGAAACCATCGACAATCCGTTAGCGGAGGACATCAAGCGGGCGACCATCGAGCGGCTGTCGGCGTTGGAGGAGATCGGACTCGGCTACCTCACCCTCGACCGCGCCATCGGCACCCTCTCCGGCGGCGAAGCGCAGCGTTGCAAGATCGCCAAATACATCAACTCTTCCCTATCCGATGTGATGTACATCCTCGACGAACCCAGTGTGGGCCTCCACAACCACGACATTCTGCTGATGCAGAAGTCGGTGCAGAAGCTCAAGAATCACGGCAACACCGTCATCCTCGTGGAGCACCACAAGGAGATCATCAAAATCGCCGACCATATCATCGATATGGGTCCAGGTGCCGGCATGAAGGGCGGGGAGATCGTCTTCGAGGGCACCTACGAGGAACTGCTGCACAGCCAGACGCTTACGGGCACGATGCTGAGCGCGACGAGTGCCATCAAGGAACAAGTACGCACGCCCAAGGATTTCTTCCTGTTGGAGAACGCCCATTTGCACAACCTGAAGAATGTTTCCGTCAAGCTGCCGTTGGGCGTGATGTGCGGCATCGCGGGCGTGGCGGGCTCGGGTAAGAGTTCGTTGATGGAATGTTTCCGGAATGCCTATCCGCATCCCGAACACATCGTCTATATCAGCCAGAAGAGCATCGGCATCAGTCTGCGCAGCACCCCGGCCACCTATCTGGACGTGGCTGACGACATCCGCAAGCTCTTCGCCAAGACCAACAAGACCAAGGCCGATCTCTTCTCCTTCAACGGCAAGGGCGGCTGTCCCGTCTGTCAGGGCAAGGGTGTCATCGTCAACGACATGGCCTTCATGGATGCCATCGAGACCACCTGCGAGGCTTGCGGCGGATTGCGTTATTCGCCGGAAGTGCTCTCCTACAAGGTGAACGGCCTCAACATCGCCGAGGTGATGGACCTCACCGCCAACAAAGCCGCCGAGCTGTTTGCCGGAAGTGTGATTGCCGAGAAGCTGGAACCGTTGCGCAAGGTCGGTTTGGGATATCTGCATCTGAACCAGTCGCTCTCCACCCTCTCCGGCGGCGAGCTGCAGCGCATCAAACTGGCCTCCTACCTGCGCGACGCGGGCAAGATCTTCATCATGGACGAGCCCTCCGACGGTCTCCACGCGGGCGACATCCGCCGCATCCTCAACCTCTTCGACACGATGGTGGAGGCGGGCAACACCATCTTCCTCATCGAGCACAACATCGAGATGCTGAAGTCCTGCGACTGGCTCATCGAACTCGGTCCCGGCGGCGGCGCGATGGGCGGCGACATCATCTTCGAAGGAACGCCCAAGGCGATGGCGGAGGATAAGGGGTCTGTCACGGGGGTGTATTTGCGGTAGGCCTCTTTTTGTATTATTTTTGCCAACCGAAATCTTAGAGTGAAATGAGCACACAAAAAACTGAACTTATCCGCACCTCGCATAGCTGGGACGGCGCGGAACTACCTGATTACCAGCCTGCCGCTGTCTGTGCCGCACCCGGAGATGGAGAAGTAATCAAGATTCTCCATAGCGAATACTTATGATAAAATGAAAAATATCAAAACAGATCCAATATGAAGCACATTACCAAATTTCTCACAGTTTGCTGTCTGATGGTGGCGGCTGTGGCGCTGATGATCGGCGTCAGCGGATGCCGTAACAACCAACCCGAGTATTGCACCGTGAAAGGTACCATCAAGGGACTAAAAGAGGGAACAAAAATCAGACTGGAAGACGATTTCGATCATTTCAAGGTCATTGAGACGACCCGTGTCAAAGATGGACACTTTGAGTTCCATCCCCGTATTTCAACACCAACCCACGTGTATCTGTATTCACAAGACGACACGCAGTTGAAGGATTTCTTTCTCGAGCCGGGAACGATTGTCGTGGATGTGGACGCCTCTGACGAAGAAGATTATGAGGTCAATAACGCGACAGGCACTGCCGCCAACGATATCTTCAAGAAGATTGACGAATTAGAAAACAGTGGCGATCAAGAGGCGGTTGAGGCGCTCAAGCGAGAAGTGATTAACGCAGAACAGGCTGGTCCGTTGGCATTGTATTATGCCGCACACTGGAATTCATCGGCTGAGGCGCTTGGCATTCTCGACCGCCTGATACCTGAGTTGGCTGAGAAACAACACGTTGCCGAATTACGTGAGGAACTGACACGCCGTCTGAAAACCGAGCCGGCGCCGGAAGGCAGTAAGCCCAACTATTTCATTGACATGACCTATCCTGACGCTACCGGGAAGCCTGTCAGTCTGAAGTCGGTGGTGAACAATCCGGCCAACCGCTACGTCCTGCTGGATTTCTGGGCAACCTGGTGCAGCGGATGTGTGGAGAAGGTCCCACAGCTTAAGGAACTCTACGCCAAGTATCATGAGAAGGGATTGGAGATCTATTCCGTAGCGGAGAACACCGATGTGGACTATTGGAAGACCTTCATCAAAGAAAAAGGTATGACGTGGGTGAATGTATGTGACGATCATCCCGGACGAGACGGCAAGGCATGGAAAGATTATACCCTTCCTGGCATTCCGACCGTCCTGCTGATTGACGGTGAGACCGGTGCCATCATTGCCCGCGATGTGGATATGGACAAGATACTCGGTGAATTGCTTCAATAAAAAGAGTATCTTTGCAGATGAAAATCTTTATTTGTAAATAGAAATCAATCAAGATGAAAAACATCCCCTTTATCGTCATCGCCGCCTTGGTGCTCGCCTCCTGCGGACAGAACAGCAAAAACAACCAGCCCCAGCCTTCCGAGGAGGGCGCGACCGTCTATTTGACCCGAGACATCAGTCCCGAGGCGTTGGTGAAGATCTACAAAGCGTTGGGCGTGGAGGCCAAGGGCCGCGTGGCCGTGAAGATCTCCACCGGCGAGGGCAGCAACCCCAACTACCTGAAGCCCGAACTCATCAAAGACCTCGTGATGCTGGTCGATGGCACCATCGTGGAGTGCAACACCGCCTACGGCAACGCCCCCGAAGATGCGAAAGACGAGCGCAACACCTCGGCCAACCACTGGAAGATCATCGAGCAACACGGCTTCAAACCATTGTTCAAGGTCGATATCATGGACGAGGAGGGCGAGATGCGCATCCCCGTGAAAGACGATTCGCACATCAAGTACGACATCGTGGGCTCTCATATCGCCAACTATGACTTCATGATCGCGCTCAACCACTTCAAGGGCCATCCGATGGGCGGCTACGGCGGTGCGCTCAAGAACCTCAGCATCGGCTGCGCCAGCCAGAACGGCAAGGCATACATCCACTCCGCCGGCAAGATGGAGGTCCTCGACATGGAGAAACTCTGGACGCCCGAGTACATCGGCGACCAGGACGGCTTCCTCGAGAGCATGGCGGCGGCCGCGCAAGCCGTGACCGACTACTTCCAGAAGAAGGAGGGCATCATCTACATCAGCGTGATGAACAACATGAGCATCGACTGCGACTGTGTGGATCATCCCGAGCCCGTGAAGTTGGAGGACTACGGCATCCTCGCCAGCACCGACCCCGTGGCTCTCGACCAGGCCTGCGTCGATATCATCAACCAGCAGAAGGTGACCGCCACCAACGATCCCACCGACCTGCTCTCCCGCATCAACCAGCAGCACGGCACCCACACCATCGACTGGGCGGAGAAAATCGGTTTGGGAACGAAGAAGTACAAGTTGGTGGAGATTGACAAGTAGCAGTTCTCTGCTAAGCCTCTGAACAACAATAGTATTTTTTGGAGAATTGAAGAACCGTAAGTTTATAGGGACCTTGGCGGGCATTGCCGCCGCCGTTTGCTATGGCACCAACCCGCTGGGTGCCTTGAAGTTGTATGCCACCGGAATGCAGACCAACAGCGTTCTGTTCTACCGTTTCGGGCTGGCGTGGGTGATCATCGCCATCGTGATGCTTTTCCGGAAAGAGCATCTGAAGGTGACACGGCAGGAGTTTCGGGTGCTGACAGGCTTGGGACTGCTGTTCATCGTATCGTCGCTCACCCTGTACCTGAGTTTCCACTACATGGCGGCAGGCGTGGCTTCCACCATACTTTTCACCTATCCCGTGATGACCGCTGTCATCATGGCGCTCTTCTTTCACGAACGCGTCACCTTCGCCACGCTGCTGTCGCTGTTGCTGTCGGGCGTGGGGGTCGTTTTGCTGTATTGGAGCGACAACGGCGAAGCCTTGTCCACGATAGGGGTGCTTTTGGTACTGGCCTCGGCGCTGTCGTACGCCCTTTACATCATCCTGATGAACAAGGGGAACCTGCAGATGTCCTCCATCAAGATCAACTTTTACGTTCTGCTGTACTGTGCTTTGGGGATGGTGGTCTATTCTTTGGTCGCGGGGTTGCCGCTCACGCTGCCTCGGGGAGCCGTCAGCTGGTTCTATGTGGGCTGGCTCGCCCTGGTGCCCGGCATCTTCGCGCTGGTGTTGATGGTGTATGCCGCCAAATACGTCGGCTCCACCGCCACCGCCATCCTGGGCGCGCTCGAACCGCTCACCGCCGTGCTCATCGGCCTGCTCGTGTTCAACGAACCGTTCACGGCTTACCTGGCCATCGGTATCGTGCTCATTCTCGCAGCGGTGGTCATCATTGCTATAGCGCAACAGAAAAAAAAGCCTGACGCCCTGACCTAAGCGTCGCAAGAATATCAAGTATTTTGTACTTTTGCGCCCTAATCCTAATTCAAGAAATATGAAAAAGCTCCTTTTCTACAGCGCAATAGTATGCACCATTCTGCTTCTCTTCAGCGGCTGCAACCAATCCAAAAAGTTTCAGGTGACGCTGAATTTCGAAAATGCAGATGGCCGTACCCTGTTCCTTTGCAAGACCGTGGAAGGCACGGATGTGGTGGTGGACAGTGCCGTCGTCTCGGGGAACCAAGCGGTGATGAGCGTGCCGTTCGACGATCCGCAGACGCTCTACATCATCAAGTTCGACAAAAACGCCAGCTGCGAGATCTTCCCCTTCTTCACCGAAAACCAGAACACGACCATTTCGGGTGATGGCAACGATATGCCTCACTGGACCATATCCGGCTGTCCCGCGATGAATGAGCTGTCGGCGTTTCACGAGAAGAGTGCGAAACTATACGAGAACCGGATTATGGCTGTCTACGCTGAAATGGCACAGTCTGATTCCGCAAAGGTCGAGGAACTTAACGCACAAGTGCAGCCCATCATCAAAGAATACTTCGACTATCAGGTTGACTTCATCAAGAGCCATTCCGACAGCTACATAGGGCATTTTATGCTCGACCAGATGAAAATGGAACTAGACTTCGAGCTCGTCAAGGAGCTTGCGGCCGGTTTCACCAACGAGTCGGCATTCAGCAAGAGCGTCCAGGAATTCATCGAAAACGGTCCGCAGATGGAAACGCCTTGTTGCACGGTACAATAGTGGATTACTGTATTTTTGTCTGAATATACTCATCGGCAGCCTGCGTAACCGATGAGGGATGGAACGCTTCAATCGGCACTTGGTTTGTTGAGGTGAATGGCCAGCATGGTAAGGTCATCACTATGTTCGGCATTGTCAACAAGGCGAGGATTTCCAAATCGAACGGCAAAAGTATGAAAAAATTCCATCCCTGGGAGTCTCTATATTGTAACTTTTGTACTTTTGCGGCGGAAAAAAACGAGAAAAAACAGACTAAAGAAATATCGATATGTGTGGAATTGTAGCATACGTGGGCTATCAAGAGGCCTACCCCATTCTCATTGAGGGACTGAAACGTCTTGAATATCGTGGTTATGACAGTGCTGGCGTGGCCTTGCTGAACGGGGCCGATCAGCTGAATGTGTACAAGGCCAAGGGCAAAGTCTCCGATTTGGAAGCGAAGGCCGCCGACCATGACCTCAGCGGTCACATCGGCATCGCCCACACCCGATGGGCCACCCACGGCGAGCCGAACGAGACCAACGCCCACCCGCATCTCTCCAAGTCGGGCAACATCGCGTTGATTCACAACGGCATCATCGAGAACTACTTGAGTCTCCGCAAGGAGTTGGAAAAGCGCGGATTCGTCTTCCACTCCTCCACAGACACGGAGGTGCTCACCAACCTCATCGAGGATGTGCAGCAGAGCGAGCATGTCGATCTCTTCGAGGCCGTCCGCATCGCCTTGAACCACGTGATCGGCGCATACGCCATCGCCATCGTGGAGAAAGGTCATCCCGACGAGCTGATTGCCGCCCGCAAAGGCAGCCCGATGGTCATCGGCATTGGCGACGGCGAGTACTTCGTCGCGTCCGACGCCACCCCTATCGTGGGCCGCACCCAAAAGGTGGTGTACATCGAAGACGAGCAGGTCGTGCGCATCAAGCTGGGCGAGGAGCTGCATATCAAGACCATCCAAGACGTGGAAGCCATCCCTTACGTGCAAGAGCTGAAGATGAACCTCGACAGTATCGAGAAGGCCGGCTTCGACCATTTCATGATGAAGGAGATCTACGAACAGCCCGCCATCGTGCGCGACACCATGCGCGGGCGCCTGCACCCCGAGACCAACTCGGTGAGTCTGGGCGGCATCCTTCAATATGAGAAACAGCTTGTGTATGCCGACAACATCATCTTCGTGGCCTGCGGAACCTCCTGGCATGCCTGTCTGGTGGGCAGCTACATGATCGAGAACATCGCCAAAATTCCCGTCAAGGTGGAATACGCCTCCGAGTTCCGCTACCGCAACCCCGTGGTCACCCCGCACGATGTAGTGATCGCCGTTTCCCAATCGGGCGAGACCGCCGACACCCTTGCCGCCATCAATCTGGCCAAGGAGAAGGGCGCCGTGGTGCTGGGCATCTGCAACGTCATCGGCTCCTCCATCTCACGAGTCACCGATGCCGGCATCTACACCCACGCGGGTCCCGAAATCGGTGTGGCCTCCACCAAGGCTTTCACCTCGCAGGTCACCGTGATGGCCATGCTCGCCCTGCGCCTGGCCGAACTGAACGGCGCAATGAAGGACGAGGAACGGGCGGCGTTCATCCAAGAGCTGGACACCATTCCCGAAAAAATCCAGTGGACCCTTGACCACAGCGGTCACGTGAAGGATATCGCCGCCAAGTACAAAGACGTACGCAACATGCTGTACTTAGGCCGTTTGCAGAACTATCCCGTAGCTTTGGAAGGGGCCTTGAAACTGAAGGAGATCTCCTACATCCACGCCGAAGGATACCCCGCCGCCGAGATGAAACACGGTCCTATCGCCCTGATCGACAAGGACATGCCGGTCGTATTCATCGCTACGAACCACAGCACCTACGAGAAGGTACTCAGCAACATCCAGGAGGTGAAGGCCCGAGACGGCAAAATCATCGCCATCATCAGCCAGAATGATGTGCTGGCCCGCAAGATGGCCGACTACGTGATTGAGATTCCCGAAACGGAATGCCTCTATTCCCCGCTGTTGGCCACTGTTCCCTTGCAGATTCTCGCCTACCACATCGCCGTGATGCGCGGCTGCAATGTGGACCAACCCCGGAACCTGGCCAAATCGGTGACCGTCGAATAGCACGGCGCTGCGGCCGACAATCAGAACGGGTAACCTATGCCGAAGTTGATGCGCAGGCCGTCAAGAGCAGGTATATTGTAATACGAGTTTATCGGACGGCTGTAATCGACCGTACCCTCCTTGGTGTATTTGTATGTCTGATAGGGTGCGTGGATGCCGACACCCAAGTCTAAGCGGATAACGAGCCCGTCGATGTCCAGGCGGAGTCCTGCGCCTGTACCCAAAGCGATCTGCTTCGCGATATCCGGATTGCCGATAAATCCGTCCTGCAGCTCCTCGGTCAAGCCCATCGTCTCGACAACTGCGGCATAATCCTCGCTACTGAGGAGGTCGGAGGTGTTCCGCCAGTTCCACACGTTGCCGGCATCGACGAAGACAGCTCCAAAGAGTTTCCACACGATGGGGAAACGCAACTCAACGTTAGCCTCAAGTTTGATATCCCCGGCATGGAAGAAATTCTGGTTGTATTTGGGACTGTGAAAGTTACCCGGTCCGTAAGCGTAGGGGTCGGACGCGCGCAGGCTGTTAGGGCCGCCGGCGTAGAAACCTTCGGAGAGAGGAGCAAATTCGGAATTACCAAACGGTATATTCGTGCCTGCAAAGAGGCGCGTGGCAATGCACATCTTGTCTGTCAGGTTGAACTTGTTCCACAATTCGAGCGTCACCCGCAGGAACTGGTTGAATGGGACATTGCCGATTGATTTGTCCAGCTCATTCCACTTGCGTCCGAAAGCGCAATAGACGGCATTCATCAGGTTTCCGGCCTCTTTGATTTCAACGTCAACCATAGTGTTGACCGGACGTTTGAAGCGGTAATCGCTATAGGTAATCCCATAGCCGATGGAAGGCACGAACTCGTTACCTGCAAGCATTTTGAGGAGTTCCGGATGCTCGGCCGCATTATTGATCAGGTCAGGAGTCTCGGCTTTCATTCTGACAATCGAAAGCGAGAACGGCGTGAAGACATGTGTGATATATTTAGACGGGCGGATGAAATACGAGAAGGCACCGGAGAATTTGTGGACGCCATATCCGCCGGCGATGTTCTCGTACTTATAGCCTATCCGGTAGCGCGTGTCGCCGTCGGGGTGATTGCTCCCCACCCAATGCAAATACGGGAAGATGAGGGCGGCATCAACACCGAATTTGTAGGTGTCTGTCATCTTCGGGTTACCCGGTTGTCGGTTGCGCAATCCCCAATAGTAGGCCCCGTAGCCTTTGAGCACGAAGGTCTCGTCGCGCCCCAAAAGGTTTCGTATGGATTGGGCGATAGTAAGATTAGGACCGATGCTGTTGTTGGAACGATAGGTGACATCCGCATCCGCTGTCAGGTTGTAGGTGCGCATGATGGAGTCGCCCGTCGAAGGTATGTATCGGTTACGCCGCCATTGCTTGGTAGCCCCGACACCTACACCGGACTTGTTCAGCTCGCCTTCGAGGATGTTGTCATAATCGCGCTGGGAAAACGCCCGCAGAAAGACATTGCCGGACGGGGTCAGCTTGTAGTCTGCGGATATGCGGCTGAGCAAACCATTGGCTCTGTTGACCTCTGGATTGTCGGAGATGGTGGAGCCGACCGTGATGCGCAGTTTGTCGTGGAGCAGGGATTTGCTGATGGCAATATTCATGTCGTTGGTCTTGCCGGAGGCGTGCACGGTTTGTCCACTGCTGATATCGACATCTATGACCTTTCCCACCTTGGAATTCGCCATAGCGGCGTTGATACGGCTGTTGATGATGCTCGACAGGGCGTATCCATCCCGCTGTGCCGCCACATTGCTTTCGCCCATATACATTCCGGTCGTCAGCAATACGGCCGCGATGCCTTCGCGCGTGTCCTCATCCAGAGAGGCGAGTTCTCGCGTTATGGTCTCGTCATTCGGCGCCTCGAGGAAGAAGCCGATAGCGTTAAGTCCTACCGAATCGAGTATGCCATTCACACGCACGCCGGTATTGAAGAGCACACGGCGCGTCTCTTCGCCCTCGGATTGCACATCCGCTTTCACCTGTTGCGAAGCGGAGACGTTCAGGATCGTCTGTCCCAAGGGGCCGTTGAAGGCGACATGGCTTCCCGAATCCACGTGGAAGGGCATGATGGGGTACAAATTGGGGGAATAACGTATCAACCCGTCGTCCACATAGAGCTTCCCTCCCAGGTCAAGCTCCCCGTCAACGGTGTTATACCGCGCATTGACCGTGCCATACGGTTTGAATTGCGCGAGATTTTTCTTATCTATCGGATAGGTTATGTCCGTGGTGGGAAGGACGGTGATATCCACGTCTGCGGAGATACTGTCCAACGGCCCGGTCACCCGTCCGCGGACATCGGTTTTCAGGTCACCATAGACTGGGAAGACCCCTTCTTGCTCCAGTTCCAGCGGAGAGAAATTATCGGCCGCCAAGTCAACATCCAAGAGTCTCGTATTAAGATCCAACCCTCCGTTCACGGTCAGATAGGAGCTATCCACGCTATAGATGTGCAAATCATTGAATTTTATATTATTATGCTCCATCACGATAGGCGTTTCACCTAAGTTCAACGTCACTTCGTAGGGTTTGTAAAAGGCACTCACTTCCAGCGGCAGCACTTCGGCGGAGAGGTCCAATTTTTCAGGCAAACCGTCCACCGTGGCCTTAACCTGAGCGATGCCGTACAAATCGATGCTCTCTAATTGCAGGATGCTGTTCACCAATTCAAGCGGGATGTCGTCCAAGCGCACGTCTGCCCGGATGGCGTGGTCGTATTGTTCCGAAGGCGAGATCAAGAAGTCCGCTGACCGGTTTTCGAAATCCATGCCATCGTACAGGAGGCTGTCCAGCGCAAGGTGCCCTGTTCCGTTCAGCTCGCGCCCGTTCCGTTCCAGGTCAAGTTGCAGCGCGGCATCGGTGCAGAGGTTATCCACACTCATCACGCCATCGGTAATGTTGGTATTGGCCGTGAGCGAGGCGATGGTCTTGCCTTCCGTCATGTTCACCCGCACCGCCGCTGTGGTAGCGGGTATGCGCAGCCCCGCGCTGTCGTCCGGATGGTCAATATACGGAACCGAGACATCCAAAGCCAGGTCCGATTGGAGAGAATCGGACTTCAGCAGCATCGTCAGTTTGTTGATATCCAACCCTTTCCGCTCGATGATAGTCTGAACGGGACTGCCTTCCGTCAGCTGTATGGCCGCCTGCATGTCGGGTATAAGCTGTCGGAGCGTGTCCAGCATCGTCAAGTCTTGCAGCGAAACAATGGCGTTGACAAACGCCGTGTCCGCAACGGCCGCCAGCATCGGTTGTGCTTCGTTTACCAGCCGGAGCAGATGCATCGGGCTCTGTGCATCGACGGTAAGTCCCTGGGTGACAAGATACAGCGACGTGGTGCTATCCGTCGTGAAGTCCAGGTTCAGATAGTCGATGTCAAAGTCCTCGCCCGCCACGTGAGCAAGCACGTTCTGCATCTGGGTATGGTAGTCCACGTTCATCCGCTCCGGTGACAAGAAGTCCGACACACGGAACTGGTGTTCCGATTCCGCCTTCAGTTTCAGGTCCTTATCCATCATCGTCACCGGCAGATGCAGGTTTCCGGCCACGGTCTTGTTGGCCAGTTCTGCGTCGAGTGTCATACCGGAGACGTTGATTTGATTATAGACGCCGTCGGTCAGGTGCATGGAGAGTTTGCACTTCATCGCGGGAGAATGTGGGTCAATCCCTTTGCCCTGGGCATGTATGTCGCCTGCTATCACCACGTATGCACTGTCCTTGAGGAACGGACTCGCATCCACCTGCTCGACATTCACCATCATATCATAGACCTCATCATCAATGTCGTAGAATCCATTCAAGGTGGCCCTATTGCCGCGATAATCGGCTTGGCCTGACAAGTCCACCCGCATCGTCTCGATGTTCAGCGTGGCGGCCGTCAGGTCCACTTTCGCGCCCAGCGAATCGGAGCGGGCGTGTAATCCGTTCGAGTTAATCAAGTCGGTGTTCAAATCCACCACGGCATCCCCATAGATCGTGTCAAGAGGCAGGTGCAGCGTACCGAGTGTAAGCGAAAAATCCCCGATGTCGAGGCGGCGCGCATCGTAGATGTCGCCTCCCACATCCGCCAATACGTTCGTGGTCAGGGAGCCGGCACGCAAATCCAGTCCCATCGGATTGAGCACGAAGCGCACGTTGCACAACTCGCCGTCCGGTATATCGAAGGCCATCGGAGTGGATGTTGTGTCCGTCGTGTCGGTGGGTGTGGGACGCAGGTCGATGCCGACATAGGCATCCGCCATCTTCAAGCCGTGCAGCGGGTACTTCCCTTTCGCGATGTTGAGTTCGGGACTTTTCACCTGCAGATGCTCCACAATGGCGTCGATGCCCACCGCTTCAACCAGCGTGTCGGAATGGACGGTCGTCTGCTCCAGGAGCAGTTGGTCCAACACGATGGAGCGGGCGGTAAAATCTTTGCTTGACACTCCGGGTTCAGGTTTCTTCACGCAGCCTTGCAGTCGCAAAGCATGCGTGTAGAGCAGCGTGTCCTGACCGCGGTGGCCGATGAAGAGGCTGTCTATTTCGATGTGCAGCGGCAGGTCTCCAGTGCCTTTGTAGGCGCGATAGAGAATCATCGGGGAATGGTGGAAGGGGGAGAGATAGAGCCGTCCCAGATCCACGTCCAGGTCTGTCCGCTCATTGATCTCCGTCACGCATCTGTGCAGGACCGCCGTTCGGGCGCTGGGCGTCACCAGAACGACCGTCACAGCTATCAGCAGCAACAACACAATCCCCAGCACAACACCCAGAATGATGCATGGTATCTTCCAAAGCAGACTTTTTCTACTCACGCCTTGCTCTTCTCCTTTTCAGATTCTATTTATTGTTAATCCCTTGTTTATAAATTTCTTAAGCTCCTCCTACATACTGGAAACGAGCTGATCTCCCAAACTTGCAAAGATACAATAATTTTCAAAAAGGTGGAAACTTTATCTCAATATTGTGTACTTTTGCGGTCACAAAATCTGTCCCATTATGAAACAACATCCTATCAGGGAAGGATCTAGGCCCCTCTTGGTCGATCAAGCCCATTCCCGAGTCGTCGGCGAACCGTCAAGCAAGCCGGCGTTGATGCTGCTGCACCTCTCCGTGTTCATCGCGGGGTTCACCGGGGTGCTGGGGCGGCTCATCGAGCTGGACCCCGTGGTGCTCGTTTTGCACCGGATGACGTGGGCGGCCGCCCTGATGGCATTGTTCCTGCTCCTCCGAAAAGAGATGCGGCATTTCCGTTTCAAGGATGTGGCGCGGATGGGCGGCGTGGGCGTGCTGCTGTGCCTGCACTGGATCTTCTTCTACGCCAGCATCAAGGCGTCGAACGTCTCCATCGGGGTGGTCTGCTTCTCCCTGGTCGGGTTCTTCACCGCGCTTCTCGAGCCGATTATCAACCGGCACCGCTTCTCCGTGCGCGAGTTCCTGTTCAGCATTCTCACGGTATGCGGTGTCTATCTCATTTTCCAGTTCGACACCCGATACCGTTTGGGCATTGCCTTGGGAATCGTCTCCTCGGCCTTGTACGCCCTCTTCGCCATCGCCAACCAGCACGTCGGCAAGCACTACGAAGCCAAGAATATGCTCTTCTGGGAGATGGTCGGCGGCATTGTCGTCCTCAGCGTCATCTTGCCGGTTTACAACGCCTTCCTGCCCGTCGGTAAGTTCCTTCCGACGGGCATGGACTATCCCTACATGGCCTTTATGGTGGTGGTTTGCACCATCGGGTTATGTCTGCTGCAAATCATCGTCCTGCAGAAGATTGACGCTTTCACGGTCAACCTCACCTACAATCTGGAGCCCGTCTATAGCATCATCCTCGCGATGCTGATTTTCCAGGAATACCACGAGCTGAACTTCTCGTTTGTCCTCGGCATCGCGCTGATCATCGTCTCGGTGGTGCTGCAGACGTGGTCGAAGGTCAGGGTGAAGAATCCGGCGTGATTTGACTCACGGTGTTATGGTCCAAACCTGCGGCGAAACACCGTCACGGTGGTCTTTAGGTTTTACTCCCCTTTTACTCAAACTTTTCTCAAAAACTACCTGGCTCTAAGGTAACAAGGCCCTAATTATTGTGTTCCTCCGTTATACCTCTGATACACCTCCGTTACGAGTACCAGATAAAGCGTGTTTTCGCGGTGTAAAAACATTAGCAGCTAATTGGGCCAGAGCGATGACTCGGCTCGTTTCATGATGTAGCGGAAGTTCCGGTCAACTCCATGGCTACTTGGTGACAACACCAGCTCGTCGTTGGTGAGCTTTTCCACTATAAACACCCTTCCATCATAGCAACCTCCTTGGATCTCCAGCAACCATTTGCCAGATTCTTTCGTGAGAGTATAACTATGCCACGCTGGGAGGCAGTCCGTCCGTGAGTCGAGTATCCACACCTTGTCGTTTGTGAACTCCATACAGATACATCCTTCTGGGATGTATTCCTGCCCTGCGATGGTTATTTCGAACGTCTGCGCCGTGTTGACCCATTGGCCGATAAGAGCGTCTTTGTTCATGTTGTCTTTGCCGCAGGCTGCCATCAGGATGGTGGCGAGGGTAAGGACGGTGATGTTTTTAATGCTTAAATGTTTCATATCTAATACTTTTGATGATTGTTCACTGGATTTGACACACATTTCCCTTTACACCTCATTGGTCGCAAAGAAAGCCGATTTTGTTACATTGAAAATGATTTTTTTTACTTTTGCCGCCTCAAAAGGTGAAATAATAAATTTAAGTTTCGCAAGCTCTTTTTGTTGCAGCTGTTGGTGTGTTTTCGTGATTTTCCGTTGGAGATTCCGCTCGCTCACTGCGTTCGCGGCGGAATGGTGCGCACCTCCGTATGAGACCAAGGGGAAGAAGATGGGCGGCGGGGAAATAGCTGCCGTTGCCTGAAGTTTCACGACCGCCGCCCATCTTCTTCCCCCTTTTCCTTGAATGTGGCGCACCATTCCGCCAGTGACGATAGGAACTGGCGGAATCTCCTCCGTTCAAAGACAAATTTCCTCAAACAGTCTGAGGCATACATGTGAAACTTGAGTTTATTATTTTGAGGTGTTGGATAGTGCAGGTGTTTATTCCGAATACTATTATGATAACGGTGATTGAGTTGTTGGATGTTATCCCGAAACCAAACTTCAGCTGACTTTTATTAGTAATGGGAAGCCCACAGAATATCTAATCAACAAAAAGGAGCTTGGAAAAATCATTGATGGTGCTACACTAAAGAATATGACATTTACCAGTTGTCACTATTTGGAAACAACCAGAAATAGTTGCTATTTTAATTGTCTTATGTGTGTTCCAGAAACAGATATATGTGCTTCAATAATCGTATCAATTGGCATTTTAACAAGAGAAATTAGCTATCAAATAGATGAAGAGGATTATGAAGACGATTAGGTATTTAATTAGTGAGTTTTAGATAATGTGTATTTTTGCAGCGTAAAAACATGAGAGGTGTTGGCCTGCGGCCAATGGATGGGGTGGCCTGCGGCCAGAAATCTGTGAAAATCTGGGTGGAAAATCTGAGAAAATAATCGATTTTGGATTGCGAAAAGACGCGGAAGGGGCGAAAAGGACGAAAATTGGCTCGCTGCGCGAGCTTGGGTTTTTGTATTAGATAATGTGTATTTTTGCGGCGTAAAAACACAAGTATAACGTATCTTGTTAATATACGAACTGATACGACGAATTACTTTCTGAAAAAATCAATTGATTTAGCCATTTTAGTATTTCTTCAGCATTTTTTTCACGGCACCCCAACTAGTGAAGACACTGGCGCGGATAAAGAACCCTCGCTGGGAATCGGCTCAAATCATTGCGAAAAAAAGTACTTTTGCCGCCATTATGAAAAAGACCATCATCATCACCGGTGCCACCTCTGGAATAGGGCTTGAAACCACCCGTCTTCTGGCGGGCAAGGGCTATTGCATTCTCGCCGTAGGCCACAGCACCGCCAATTGTGAAAAAGCCGACCGGGATATCCGGTTCGGCATACCTGATGCCGATATCTCTTGGTTCGCTGGAGACTTGATGCAGCAGCGGGAGGTCGTTCGCGTGGCCGGTGAGATAAAAAAACGGCTGAATGAGAACGGTACCGAATCGTTGTACGCACTCATCAATAATGCCGGATGCGCCCGAAGCCGGTATATGACCACCGAAGATGGCTATGAGCAGCAATTTGCCTTAAATCATCTTGCCGGATTCCGGCTCACCCACGAACTGCTGCCTTACCTTCTGAAGGAAGGAGGGCGCGTAATTATGACAAGCAGCGAATCCCACAAGAATATGAAAGTCCGTTGGAGTGATGTGATGATGAGAAAGCACTACAACCCGCTTCTCGCCTACAAACAGTCAAAACTTTGCAACATGCTTTTCGCCCTGGCACTGTGTGACCGCTACGGGACCAAGGGGCTACATGCATACGGTGTGGATCCGGGCCTTGTGAACACGGACATCGGAAACAAAACCACAGGAATCGTGGATTTTGTGTGGAAATTCCGCAAACGCTTCGGAGTGCATCCATCCGTCTCCGCACAGGACTTTCTGTACCTGTGCGAGCAATGTGAGCCGCCGGCCGGTTTGTATTTTCATCATGGCAAGTCAAAAAAGTACAATAAGCAGGTGACGACGGAAAATGCCACACGGCTGTTTAAACTAAGCGAGCAGCTTTGCAACATTCGCTACGAATAGAAGGAAAGTCGCCGACTGCGTTGGACGTGCCGAGGCGTTCACGGGCATCGAGAAGGTTCCCTACTGGCCGGTGTATGGCATCAAGATGCTGGCGCGGATGGGGGTGAAGAGTCGATCTTCGAATGCCTGATTTTATGGTTCTGTCCCTTCAGATTTCAGAAAAAAGGTATCTTTGCCGCAAAAACAAGAATTGGTATAAGTTCGTCTAACCCTTTGACAATGAAATGACTGCAGGAGAGTTTTGCAATGCGTTTCTGGCGGTGCTCAACGCCATGAGCCCCTATCTGCTGTTAGGATTCCTTATCGCTGGAGTCCTGCATGTGTTCGTGCCGAAGCGGTTCTATGCCAAGTATCTGTCGCGCGACAACAAGCTTTCCGTGCTGTGGGCGGCATTGCTGGGCATCCCGCTGCCGCTCTGCTCGTGCGGGGTTATCCCCACGGCCGTCGGGCTCAAGAACGAGGGGGCCTCGAAAGGGGCGGTGGCCTCGTTTCTCATTGCCACGCCGCAGACGGGTATCGACTCCATTCTTGCCACCTTCTCGCTGATGGGCTTGGGCTTCGCCATCGTGCGCCCCGTGGCCGCACTGGTCACCGGCATCTGCGGCGGCTTTCTGGTGAACCGTTTCGTGAAAGCCGACGAGGGCGAATACGTTTCCGAGGCATCCTGCAAGGTGGAAGGCGGCAACCGACTGTGGCGCGTGCTCAAGTACGCCTACTTCGATATGATTCAAGACATCGGGCTGCGATTGGTCATCGGGTTGTTGGTGGCCGCCCTCATCAATGTGGCCGTGCCCGACGAGTTCTTCCTCTCCTTCGGGAGCCAACCGCTGTTGCAGATGCTGGTCATCCTGGCGGTGGCGGTGCCGATGTACATCTGCTCCACCGGCAGCATCCCCGTGGCTGCGGCCCTGATGATGAAAGGCCTCTCGCCCGGTGCCGCCTTGGTGATGCTGATGGCCGGTCCGGCGGTCAACATCGCCTCCATCCTCGTGGTGAAAAAGTCGATGGGCAGCCGTTTCACGTGGATTTATCTGCTCACCATCGTGGGCTTTTCCATTCTGTTCGGGTTGCTGATCAACGCTTTCGGCATCAATGTCGTCGGCATGTCCGAAAGTTGCGGAATGCACGGTGCTTGTTGTCACGCCGAGGCCGCCGCGCCCAGCGTGTTCCAAATCGTATGTTCGTCATTATTAGTTTTATTCATCATAATTGCACTGGGTATGAAATTCTTTGACAAATTCAAGAAACAGGAAACCGAAGCCGGGACGGTGGTTTACGCCGTCGAGGGTATGCACTGCAACCACTGCAAGGCCGCCGTCGAGCAGTCGGTGGGCAAGTTGAAAGGCGTCGAGACCTGCGAGGCCACCCCGGCCGCCAACACGCTTGTGGTCACGGGCACCGCAAGCGAGAACGACATCCGCAAAGCCGTGGAGCAGGCGGGCTTCGAGTTCAAAGGGGTGAAATAGGAAGGCGGAAATGCTGCGGCAGCAGTATTCCGACGATTATGGCATTCATGACATTAATCTTTCAAACACAAATAATTTGGTATTACACTGATAATGAGTGCTGCAAGGATTTTCGTGCCTTTGAGGTGATGTTATGTTCGACATCCTCCCTGGTCTCAACCACCCGCAAACCTGCGAGCAGTCGTTCACGGCGGAGATGTGACAGTTGCGTTTATTCCCTAAGCCTTCCTGTATCCCTTCCCATCCTTAACCACAAGCCCTTCGTCCATCATGTCAGAAAGCACGCGGCTGAGCGAGGGCCTTGTGGCGCCTAATTGCTGGGCGACATCGGCCACAGAGGTGATGCTGCCATTCGTCTCAAGATATTCGACGACACGGTTTTTCAGTCCCTTTACCGCAAAAGAGCGCATCTTGCCGCTCAGGAAATGACCTTTTGCGGAAAGCTCTTCCAAGAAGGCACGGAGAGCGGTCGGCTCTTGCTGCATGAACTCGAAGAAAGCTTCGCGGTTGATGTGCCACACGACGCAGTCCGTAACTGCGGTAACTTCAACGGGAATGATGTTGGGGGTAGCGAAAAGGAACGCCGGTGCCAGCAGCATCGGGGCTTTCAGGCGGTCAACAAGCAGTTCGCGCCCCTCCTCACCCATCATCCGCGATTCGGCCTGACCCTCCACAAGCACCATCAACGCCCGACATGGGTCGCCGGGGTTGAACATGCGCCTTCCGGCCGGGTATTCCTGCCGGCGGCAAGGCTGGTTCAACAGCCATTCCAAGGCCTCGTCGCCGCATTTTGCAAAGAGCTTGATTCGTTTCAGTTCCTCCATACCCATAATTTTCGGCAAAAATAAAAAAAAATGCGTCTGGTAACAAATGTTACGCTTCACGTTGTGGGGCGGTTGTATTTTTGCCACCAGAATTCAGTATTAACTTAAACCTTATACATTATGAACGAGAAAATGTTTTGTTTCCAGTGTCAGGAAACTGCCGGATGTGCCGGCTGCAAGATTTCAGGTGTGTGCGGAAAGACCCCGCAAGTGGCTCATGCACAAGACCTTCTGATTTATGTTATCAAAGGACTTGGCGTTATCGCCAATCACCATCAACATGGATGCGGTCACGACTATTGCGACTTCCGCAAGAGCATCCACGCTTTTGTGAACGACGCGCTGTTCTGCACCATTACCAACGCCAATTTCGACATGGAGAGCATCTACGCCCGCATTGACAAGGGCTTGGAAATCCGCGACATGTTCAAAGATCGCGTAACCAACAAGCAAGGTATTGAGCTGCCTAAACTTGATGTTTTGGAATGGAACGGCACTCGCGAACAATACGATGAGAAAGCGCAAACCGTGGGCATCCTCGCTGAAAGCAACAAGGATATCCGCTCGCTGAAAGAACTCACCATGTACGGTCTCAAAGGTATGGCCGCCTATTTGGAGCATGCCGCCCGCATTGGTCAGGTTGATAGCGATATCAACGAGTTTATCCTGCAAACCCTCGGACAGCTTGTCACCTGCAACGATGCCAACGAGCTCACCGCCCTTGCGCTGAAGACCGGCGAATGGGGCGTGAAGGCAAT
>JAEEGJ010007188.1_pt1 | contig 32265 bp, 29 predicted proteins | sample 8958761 | NCBI WGS metagenome assembly JAEEGJ01 (sample SAMN16246546, study PRJNA631951) | gut metagenome | biome: gut microbiome; feature: rumen; material: RS-attached | host: Bos | place: Iran: Karaj | collected 2018-10
ATTACATCCTGGCAGGCGGACTGACACCGGATAATGTCGGTGACGCTGTCGAAAGACTGAAACCTTTCGCAGTCGATGTCAGTTCAGGAGTCGAGACAGAGGGAATAAAAGACTTTTCGAAAATGAAAGCATTTGCCGCGGAGGTAAGAAAGCTATGACAAACCCTAACGGAAGGTTCGGAATACACGGCGGACAGTACATGCCCGAAACATTGATGAATGCCGTGATCGAGCTTGAGGAAGCATATAACCATTTTAAGAATGACCCTGAGTTCAATAAAGAACTCACGGATCTTTTCAACAACTACGCAGGACGTCCGAGCCTTCTCTACTACGCTGAAAAGATGACAAAGGACTTGGGCGGCGCAAAGGTCTACCTTAAGAGAGAAGACCTGAACCATACAGGTTCACACAAGATCAATAACGTTCTGGGCCAGGCTCTTCTCGCAAAGAAGATGGGCAAGACAAGGCTCATCGCGGAAACCGGCGCAGGCCAGCACGGCGTTGCGACTGCAACAGCCGCGGCTCTTCTCGGAATGGAATGCGTCGTGTTCATGGGCGAGGAAGACACCAAGCGTCAGGCCTTAAACGTATACAGGATGAGACTCCTGGGAGCTACGGTCATTCCCGTTAAGAGCGGAACTGCCACACTTAAGGATGCCGTTTCCGAAGCAATGCGCGAATGGACTTCAAGGATCGACGATACGCATTACTGCTTGGGCTCGGTCATGGGTCCTCACCCCTTCCCTACCATCGTAAGGGACTTCCAGGCAGTCATCTCTAAAGAGATCAAGAAGCAGATGATGGAAGCTGAAGGACGCCTTCCCGACGTCGTCATGGCATGCTGCGGCGGCGGTTCGAATGCGATAGGTTCCTTCTATCACTTCATTGAAGACAAGGACGTACGTCTCATCGGCTGCGAAGCTGCAGGCAGAGGCATCGATACTTTTGAAACGGCTGCGACCATCAACACGGGCCGCGTCGGGATCTTCCACGGCATGAAGTCTTACTTCTGCCAGGATGAGTTCGGCCAGATCGCTCCGGTCTATTCGATCTCCGCAGGTCTCGACTATCCGGGTATCGGCCCTGAACACGCATATCTCCACGACATCGGAAGAGCCGAATACGTTGCAGTTACGGATGACGAGGCAGTCAACGCTTTCGAGTATCTGTCACGCACTGAAGGGATCATTCCCGCGATCGAATCTGCTCACGCAGTCGCGCACGCACTGAAGATCGTTCCCACAATGGACAAGGACAAGATAGTCGTCATCACGATCTCCGGCAGAGGCGACAAGGACTGTGCGGCCATCGCAAGATACAGAGGAGAAGATATCAATGAGTAATATAGCTAAAGCATTTGAAAACGGTAAGGCATTCATTCCTTTCATCACATGCGGAGACCCTGATCTTGAGACGACGGAAAAAGTCGTAAAAGAAGCTGTAAGGGCAGGCGCAGACCTGATCGAACTCGGTATCCCCTTCTCCGATCCCACGGCTGAAGGTCCCGTCATCCAGGCAGCAAGCGCAAGGGCTTTGTCAGCAGGCACGACAACAGACAAGATCTTCGACATGGTCGCCAAGCTCCGCAATGAAGTAACGATCCCGCTCACATTCATGACATACGCAAACGTCGTATTCTCATATGGTGCAGAGCGTTTCATATCACGCTGCAAGGAAGTCGGAATTGACGGCCTTGTACTCCCTGACATTCCGTTCGAGGAAAAGGAAGAATTCCTTCCTTACACGAAGAAGTACGGCGTTGACCTCGTAAGCCTCATCGCTCCCACTTCGGAAGACCGCATCTCCATGATCGCCTCCGAAGCAGAAGGCTACATCTACGTAGTTTCAAGCCTCGGTGTTACAGGTGTGAGAAGCAATATCACCACAGATATCGCAAGCCTCACATCAAAGGTCAAAGCAGCTTCACATGTTCCCTGCGCCATCGGTTTCGGAATCTCAACGCCCGAGCAGGCCAGGAACATGGCACAGTATGCAGACGGCGTCATCGTAGGTTCCGCGATCGTAAAGATAATCGCGGAATACGGCAAGGAAGCGCCCTCTCATGTATACGATTACGTCAAGTCAATGAAGGATGCGATCAGGTAAGATGGATCAGTTCCCGCAGCTCACAGAGCGTTTCTTAAGATACGTAAAGATCGACACTAAGTCTGATGAAGAGTCCGGAAAGCACCCTTCAACTGATAAGCAGCGCGATCTTGCAGGCCTTCTCGTCACGGAATTAAAAGACCTCGGCCTTGAAGTCGATTACGACGAGCAGAACTGCTATGTTTATGCGTATCTTCCGCCGAAGGATTCCGATACCGACATAGGCTTCATCGCACATATGGATACCTCTCCTGCAGTCTCGGGGAAAGACGTGAACCCTCAGATCCTGAGAGGCTATGACGGCAATGACGGAATACTCGATCCTGAAGAATTTCCGGAGCTTAAAGAGCACTTCGGCGAAACACTCATCAGAAGCGACGGAACAACGCTCCTCGGAGCAGACGACAAGGCCGGCATCGCTGAGATAATGGAAATGCTCTCTTACTTCAAGAGCAATCCGGAAACCGCTCATCACGGCATCGCAGTCGCTTTCACTCCCGATGAAGAGATCGGTGAGGGAACTTTGAATTTTGACCTTGCCAGATTCCATGCAAAACAGGCATATACAGTTGACGGCGGCAAGTTCGGCGTACTCGAATACGAGTGCTTCAATGCCGCAATGGCGACTGTTGAGATCAAGGGCAGGAGCGTTCACACAGGCAGCGCGAAAGGGCTCATGATCAACGCTTCTCTTGTTGCAAACGAATTCATAAATCTCATGCCTGAAGACGAGACTCCCGAGGCCACGGAAGGCTACGAAGGCTTTTACCATCTGGACAGCATCAGGTCGGAATGTGAATATGCGCGCATGCAGTTCCTGATAAGGGATCACGACCTCGAAAGATTTGAAGCCCGCAAGGATTTCATGAGGGATGCGGCATTCACGATAAACGAACGCTACAAGGCTGACATATGCTCCATCTCGATCGAGGACCAGTATCCGAACATGGCATTGTTCCTGAAAGACCACATGGACCTCGTAGAACGCGCTGAGAACGCCGTCAGGATGGCAGGAGGCATTCCTTCATCCGAACCCGTCAGAGGCGGCACAGACGGCGCCATACTGAGTTCAAGAGGGCTTCCCTGCCCCAACCTTTCCACAGGCGGATATAACTACCACAGCCGTTATGAATTTGCCTCCGTCGAAGAAATGGAAAAGTCTCTTAAAACGCTGATCTTTCTGGCTGCCGCCGGATAACGCAAAAGTTACCCGGTTCATTGACAGAAACGCTGATATTAAACTACAATACCTTAGTTTAATTATATTTATCAGCGATCAGTTCAAAGAATTCAGGATATGAAATGGTTTCTTAACAGAATACGGAAAATGAGGGCAAGAGATTGGGGAGCTCTGTTTTTGCTCGCCATAACCTTTATTCCGGGAAAACTGTGGAAACTGTTCTCAAAAGACATATGGGTAATCTCAGAATATGAGACTACCGCGCGTGATAACGGATATTGGTTCTATAAATATATCCGTGAAAACCACCCTGAGATCAAGTCCTATTACCCTATAAACTCCGGATCAGCTGATTATAAGAAGATCCGGCCGTTAGGAAACACAGTCCGTTACGGTTCATTTAAGCACTTTATGCTGTTCTGGGCAGCATCATTTTACTGCAGCTCAAGTTCGGTCCAGGGTTTTCCCTATCCGAGGATCTGTGAAGATATCGTATTGAAGGGAATGCACGGATTTAAGTACATATTTCTGAATCACGGTATCACCAGAGGTTACAGCCATATCGTAAATGCCAAATCGACCAATTACGATCTGCTTATTACATGCGCAGCACTTGATAAGAAGATCATGATGGAAGACAACGGCCAGCCTGAAAGCAAAGTTGCATTGACCGGCTTTGCAAGACATGACAATCTCGGAAACGAACTGTATGACCCTAAGCTTATTCTGATCATGCCAACCTGGAGAGAATACCTCTGCTACCGCAATGAGATATCCAAAGACAGAATAGATGCTGTTACAAAAGAGTTTTTAAACTCCGATTACTATTCCAATTACAACGGGTTACTGAACAGTAGAGAATTTATAGATTATCTTGAACAGAATGATATGCGGTGCGTTTTCTATCTGCATCAGAACGCGCAGGTCTATTCGGAATACTTCCATTCTTCCTCTGACCGCATCACGATCGGCTTAACGGAGAATTATGATATCCAGACTCTTCTGAAAGAAGCAGCAGTTCTGATCACAGATTATTCCAGCGTATATTTTGATTTTGCTTACATGCATAAACCATTGCTTTACTTTCAGTTCGACAAAGAAACATTCGAAGAAAAGCAGTATGCGCCCGGAAAGAATTACAGTTATGAAGCAAATGGTTTCGGAGATATTTGTTACAGTATGGACGAACTTACCGCAAAGCTTCTTGATCTGAAGGCCAATAACAATACTATGGAAGATAAATATTCAAAGCGGGTAGACGGTTATTTTGAATTCTTCGACCACGATAACCGCGAACGTATCTTTCATGCAATTGTAGATTTGATTAAATAATGCGCAGCAGAGAACAGCAGCCGGAGGTATTTCTTTGAGCAACAAATTATTATCTGCAATAAGAAAGACAAAGCGTCATTTTATTGTTAAGAGATTTAAAAGACGTCTTTCTAATAAGGACTTCACTTTAATTACCCAGAATTGTGTCGGAGGAGTTATGTATTCTACCCTGGGACTTGAATTCCTTTCACCGACAATAAACATGTTTATAGAAGATGAAAATTTCGTAAAGCTGGTTGAAAACCTTGAATACTACATGTCTGTTCCGGCAACCGCAAAGCAGGACAGATATGTCGATCCGATCGATAACAGTATCGTGTATCCTAAAATACAGATTGATGATATAGAGCTTTGTTGTTTGCATTATAAAGATTGCAATGATGCTATAGCGGCATGGGAAAGACGAAGGAAACGTGTAAACCTTGAGAATGTATTTGTTATCGCCAATACCTGGAATATGCATGATAATAGCCGGTTAATCGAACGGATAACAAAGACAAAATACAAGACCGTTATTTTTACAGACGGCAACTATCCGTTTAAAGAGTGCATAAAGTTAAAAGGGGATTTCTGGGCTAAAGATAAAAGAGGGATAATCCGCCCCAATCTCACTGATTATGATAAATATACAGGCTATAAATATTATGAAGAGCAATTCGACTTTGTTGATTGGCTGAATCAAAAGTGAGTGTTTCAACTGAACAATACTGAAACCACTTGGTTATTTTGTGCTGCGGCTAAACTTCTTAACAACTTTCGAAACAAACAATCTATGGACTATATTATTCTTGATGATAAGTAAGAATATCAGATATGCAGTTACGGAAGTGAATACTGAACATATAATGATCAGCAGATTATTGGCAAACAGATATTTGAACAGTAAACAGCAGCCGGTAACTATAACCCCGCCGACAGCGGATATTAACAATTGTCTTATGATCGAGACCTTAATGATCCTTCTGGCCATGATCGCGCCAAACGAACATACGATCATTTCGGATATCAGAGTCGTGACCGCTGCAACGGTATAATTGAATCTCGGGATCAACAAAATATTAAGAATGATATTGATCAGTGCTGAAGCAGCCAACAGTACAAAAGTACTGTTTTCCTTTCTATGAGGGATCAATATGGCATTAACATTAACATTGCCGAGAGTGGAGAAGATCAAAGCTATTGACAGGATTATAAGCGGCACCTCGGCATCACTATACTTCCCTCCCGATAAAACCATAAGAATGTGACGGCTCAGAATGGCCAGACCGACAGACGCCGGAACAATAAGGATCGAGACCGTTTCAAATGTCTCGCCGACAATGCTTTTTATTTCCTCATCCTTTTTCTTAAGAACATATAAAGATATTCTCGGAATCGTTACAACAACGATCGAATTGATCATTTGCTTAATAACACTGTAGATCTTGGCTGCAGCGCCATAGATCGCGACATCCGTTTCTGTTTTCAAAATGCCCAGGATCGTAACATCAGAATTAACATATATAACTGTAACTATCGCCGACATAAACAAAACCAGGATAGGTCTCATATGCCTTATCATCGCTTTGTTCAAAACAGGTTTGGGACTAATCCCGTATTTCTTTCTGACATAAAAGAAATTCAAAGCGTTAGCGAAAACTGTTCCGGAAACACTGACAAAAGAATAAGGAATAACGTCTTCCGGTTTTCTCACAATAAGGAACATCAGGATCAGTGAAATGACATGACATGCCAGCGATCTTTTTGTAATGTAACCATAATCTTCATATATGACGTTTATCCAATCTGTTCCGATCGTAGTAAACAAAGTCGAGAGCGACAGGATCAGAACAATAACCCTGTATGTCTCCAATTTGCTCCAAAAGAAAGATAATACCAGTAATACTACATACGCAAAAAGCGTAGATAACAGATTGATCGTAAAGATCTCGTTTGAAAACTCTTTTATTGCCTTTTCATCTTCTCTGACACGGGCGCCTTCTCTTCTGGCGTAATTGCTGATTCCAAGACCGGCAAGGAGCGCGATGTAACTGCTTATCGAATGTGAAAAAGTATATGCGCCATAACTTACTGTGCTTAAAGTCCTGTATATGTAAGGAAAAGTAATTAACGGAAAAACAATGCTCACGCATGTTTTGATAGCATTGTAAACAGCATTTTTACGTATTGATGTGTCAGTCTTATTGTTCATAAAATCATCTTCACTTATATATAGAATCTTACTGCATATGTTTTATCAAGACCTTGGTGGATCTGACTATGTTCTTTGTGACAAATACTTTCTTCTTGTAATCGCTGTCAAAAAGAGTGTTCGTAGCCGCATCCTCCAAATGCAAAATGTATATGTCAGGCGAGTAGATATTATGAAGACCCGCATGGACAATATCAATAAACAGGATCTCTTCCTCCCGGTATAAAAATGTCTCAGGAGAAAAACCTCTTAATTGATCAAAAAAAGACGGAGTAAATATCAGGCAGCATCCATGTAAGATAACATCTTTATGCTCTGTCTCAAAAAACGATCTGTCTTGATCATTTGCAGCAGCCACATTTGCCTTCTTAATATCAGATGACCCGTTTATTCTGATCCCGACCTTGCTCAACAAAAGCTTTATTCTATGTTTTATTAAACGTTTCCTAAATGAATTTAATTGCTTTTTATAATATGAAACCGATTCAAGTTTGGTGAAGAACCTTTGATAGCTCTTGTCTTTCAGGAACACCTTCGGCCCGATAACAGCTGCATTTGTCTCATTAAAGATCCGCACGATCTGTTCAAAAAAATCACTCTGTTCAACGATCGTATCGTTGTTTATGCAGCATACAAAATCAGATTTCAGAACATCCTTTGCGTATTCAATGCCGGCATTGTTACCTTTTGCAAAACCGGCATTTTCATTAAGTCCGATGTAGTATACCTTTTCAACATTTTTAAATGTTTCTTTGATTATCTCTCCCGAACCGTTGGGGGAACAATTATCAACGGCAACAACATTGAGATGCTCAGCTTTTACATTATTCAAAATAGAATTAATGCAGTCTATCGTTTCCTGAAATGCATTGTAGTGCAAAACCACAAACGATATGCTTGATTCCGCTGCCATCATGTTTTCGCCCGCCTTCACAATATCGAAGCCCTGATAATCACTATTCTTTGAACGATCGATCGTTCAATATAGAATGATAGAATTCTAAAACTTCCTGTGCCGATCTTTCATTGCTATACAGTTCAATGGCCTTTTTTCTCGGCATTTCCATAAATTTTATCATATCATCACCGGACATTTTACTTACTTGTTTGATTATACTGACCAATTCGGTTTTATCATTATAAAGATAACCGCCCTTAGTCTCCGTTATGATCTCTTTTGTTCCCGCGCTGTTGCGTCCTACTACCAAGCATCCCATCATGTTCGCCTCGGCTGTCATTCTTCCGAAGCCTTCATTTTTGGAACCGACAAAAAGAGCTGCTGCCTCAGCCATCAGAGGCCTGACATCTTTTACGAAGCCCAGAAAGACAATAGAGCCCTCGCGTATATGCTCTTCATACTTTTTCATGTAATTGCCTTTTTCCTTGCCCTCTCCGGCGATCAATAACCTGAAGGCATTGTTCTCTTTCTTTGCTTCAAGGAAACAATCTATTATCTCATCGATTCCTTTTTCAGCTCCGATCCTGCTTGCGATCAGAAAATACTCCTTTTTAGGAGAAATACCTTCTGAAAGCTGCTTAACGGAATAGATGGGATTATAGATCACACGGGATCTTACATTCCCTTTTAACCCGAAGAATTCCTGTATGTCCTTGGTTATACATATGGTGTAGGATTGAGAATACAGTTTCCTTACCGTTTTTTCGTTCGGATAGAATCCTCTGTTAAAATCCTTCGTTAAGTATTCTCTGATATGCCAAACATGCGGAATCTTGTACTTCCTGGATAAAAGAAATCCTATTTGGGAATTGCCGCTGTTTGTATGGATAATATCAGGTTTGTATTCCCTGATTATCTTATTAAGACTTATCCGGGCCCGTATCCTTCTGAACGGGATCTTAACATTGTGGTAGATCCTCTTTATCAGATTTCTGTCATTGTAGAAAGCACTCAGATCAGTAATCCCCCCAACAACAGTTGCGCCCATTTTCTCAAGCTCGGTTACATTGTCCGGATTAGTTGCTTTCATGCGGGGATATGCCACAATAACCTGAACGTCGTTTTTGACGACCTCTGATATCAGGTTCTTCAAAGAAATGACAGAACCGCTGTTGTTGGCCATATGCATTATATATAATACTTTGATCCTGGTCATTAAAGCATACCCTCTGGTTGTTTTATCCGTTCATCTTCCGCGTCTTTGTCAGCCGTTCAGCAATCTATATATGGCATCAACTGTTGCTTCCGTTGCATGACCATATTCCGTGACATACTTGCTCCTGAAGCTGCGGACCATTTTTATGTTTTCTTCAACATTGAATTCCTTAAGGAGCGAGATCAGTTCATCTTCATTTATCTCTCCACCTGTCAGTTCTTCACGCACATCAAAATACATGCCGCGCTTTTCTTCATAGGTCTTATAATCATAAGCAAAGATAAAGATCGGTCTGTCCAATATCGAATAATCGAACATCACGCTCGAATAGTCAGTAATAAGAGCGTCTGACGCGATCATAAGATCACTGAGATTCGGATAATCAGAGACATCGATCACAAACTTTCCATCGATAGCTGACGAAAGCATTTTCTTGACTTCATAGTGGAGACGGAGAAGTATGACACAGTCTTCGCCAAGCTCTTTCCTCCATTTATCAAAATCGATGGGAGGACGGATCACGAAATTGTGATGCTCGTCTATCTCATATTCTCTGAATGTCGGTGCATATAACAGGATCCGTTTATCCATCGGCAGTCCGAGCTTGTTCTTCATCTCAGTTGCCTGTGCACTGTCAGCATTAGCCAGATCATCATTGCGCGGCAGCCCGCGGATAAGGTATTTCTCGTATGGAATGTTGAACACTCTGCTGAATATTTTTGCTTCATATTCGCTCTGTGCACATTGGAGATCGAAACTGTATCTCACGCCTTTTTTCTCGCCGGGAACATCCTGTCCCATAAGCTTCAAAGGCGTTCCATGCCATGTGTTTATATACAGAGTGGATTTTTTCTTTAATTTCAGACCGCGTCCGATGCCCGAATTAGTGATCCAGCATCTTGCTTTCATTGCAGTAATGAAATAATGCATATTATCCGTTTTGATAACTTCAGCGCCGTCGACCTTAAATTTCTGTGGTTCATGAAAAGCCCAGACCATACGGTAATCTGAAAATCTCGGATCCTGCCTCATCATTTCAAAAATGGCTTTGGGGCTGTCATCATACTTTTTTCCGCCAAAACTGTTTATCAGTATCAGCTTATCATCCGTTTTAACAAACAGCCCGATAAAGCGGAAGAAAACGCCGCCGCATGCCTTGTAGAACTTACGCAATGCGGGGCTCTGTTTTACGATATTCATGATCTTATTCTTATTCATAAACCGTCTTACCTTGATCACCGGATCTTCTGATCCAGACCTTTATAGATCTCTTCCAACTCTTTTACGACATTGTCAAAAGAATATGGTGAAAGATTCGAATAATTAGTATCCTGATTATCTCTGTTATCACGGGAGAGCGTTCTTTCGATCAGTTTCGAAAGCTCATCGGCATCAGTCGGAGAAAACCTGTAACCGGGATCCGTGATGATATCCCTTATCCCGCGGATGTCTGAAGCAATTACCGTTACACCTGTCGCAGCTGCTTCCATCACAGCGCCGGGTATTCCTTCTCTTAAGGACGGGAACACAAACAGATCTGCCATCTTGTAAAATTCAGAAACATCCGTCCTGAATCCGGGCAGGATTACTCTGTTCTGCAAACCGTATTTACTGATCAATGACTGCAGATATTCCTTCTTGTTGCCGGTCCCGCATATGACGTAAAAAATGTCTTTGCGCTGCAGTTTATTGAGCGCATTTATGACCACTTTGTGATTCTTGTTCTTGTTTAACTCTCCAACCGACAGCAGCACACAGGCATCATCGGGAATTCCCAGTGCCATCCTTAACGAAAGGTTTCTTTCATTGTCATTTCTTCTTTCGAAACTGGAAAGATCCACTCCTACGCCATGAACATATTTGACGGTCTTAGCCCGCATTTTCTTAGCCAGTTCAAAATCATCCCTGGCGATAGTGATCAGGATGTCCGTGCGCTTCGAAAGGCTCTTCTCTACAGGATAATAAAGCATCCAGTTGATCAAAGGTGCGCCATGCCAGAAATGAAATCCGTGCGCCTGATAAATGACCGGCTTAACACCGGCTTTGGCCGAGCAGATGCGTCCGGCTAGGCCGCCGATAGGTGTGTTGCAATGGACTGCATCAAAGTGTTCGGTCTTCAGCAAAGACGTAAGCTGTCTCATCGCTTTCAGATTCTTGGGATTTACCGGATTCCGGTTGAAATCAATATGTCTGAGCGTTATCCCGTAATCTTCACAATCCTGTTTATACTGTTCGGTATATGCCGTACGGGTATTGCATGCCATAACGAATTCATATCCCGAATTCTGAGCCGCCTTAATGGCGGATCTCATAAATCCGTTGATCCGTCTTCCGGATGAACTCGTTATATACAGCAGTCTCATTTATACAACCGTTAATACTTTCATCTTCACAGATCACTGCTTCGGATCTGTGTCTATATCATCGTGACTCGTTTTGCTTTCGCCATCAGCCGAATCAGTATAATTAAGGTCTTTCTTGATCTGGGAACTGCTTATCTCAGGCGTTCTCGGGAGGTAGACCACCTCAACGCCTTCCTCTTTTAAGAAGTCGAATTTGCCCTTCCAGTCATCACCCATTACAAAAGTATCGATATGATACTCATGCATATCAGAACGCTTTTGATTCCAGCTTTCTTCCGGTATTACCAGATCCACATAACGTATCGCTTCCACCAGAGCTTTTCTCTGTTCATAGGTAAAGTAGCATTTCTTATGCTTCTCATTCCAGTTAAACTCGTCTGAGGAAACTACGACGATCAGGTAATCGCCAAGGGCTTTTGCACGGCGAAAGAGATTAATATGTCCATAATGCAACAGGTCAAAAGTTCCATAAGTAATAACTCGTTTCATTACTTAATTTCCTCCCGCAGACAGTTATATTTTCAGTCCTCATTTTCAACATGCATTGCAGTTGTACTTCCGGCGGCAATACCTTCGGTGCTGTCCGCCGCAAAGAGGATTACAAAGGTTGCAAAACAAAGTCTGATATCAGTAAGGATATTCATCTGGTTGATATAGAGAAGATCGAATTCCAGTTTTTCATAAGGGTCGGTATTATACTTTCCATATACCTGCGCATATCCCGTGAGTCCGGCTTTAACCTGCAGTCTCAATTTGAAATCCGGCATGATCTTATAATACTGTTCGGCAATTTCAGGTCTTTCCGGTCTGGGGCCGACTACTGACATATCACCTTTGAAGATATTGATCAGCTGAGGCAGCTCATCGATCCTGCATTTTCTTATCACTCTTCCGATAGGAGTGATACGGTCGTCTTTGTCTCCGGAACTGAGACGGGCCACACCGTCTTTTTCAGCGTCTATACGCATTGAACGGAATTTCAGGATCTTGAATTCTTTCCCGTCTTTCGTCAGTCTTGTCTGCTTATATAAAGCCGGTCCTTTATCGTATAAATGTATGATCAAGGCCGTTATAAGCATAAACGGGCTGAAAATGACCAGTGCGATCCCTGAAGCTACTATGTCAAACAGTCTTTTAACGATCGCATATACAGGATCGACAACCTTTCGTTCAACGAATAAAACAGGAGAATCAAACGACTGGATGTGACGGGCCTCCTGCATGATGGTATCGCCTATATGAGGAAGAACAAATCCGGGAATGCCCCTCTCTTTACAGTATTTCAAGATACCGTTCCTGCAACGTGAATTAACGCCGGCTACAAAAATGGCTTCATAGCCTTCCAGACGCGGCATCAGTTCATGGAACGGACCATCATACTCGATCTCATCGACTATATGGAACAAACGGCCGACAGGCTGACCCCTCACGGAACCGAAACGCATCCTGGCAATGTTATCCCTGTAGATGAGAACCGTTTTCTTTCTGGGATTAAACTTATAGAAGAACCATGAACCGATGTATGACCATGCCACATCTATTACGAGATAAAAGGCCAGCAGAATGAAAAATACCCACGGAGCATTCAGTCTTCTCCAGGCAATAGAAACAACGGCATATATGGATGCCATCGCAAAGAGTTGTGATAAGAACTGCGAAAAAGCTATCGTCCTTATCCTGAAATAGCCGAATTTGAAGGCATTATAAGTATGTGCAAAACAATAGAACAGGAAGATGTATCCGATCGATACATAAACATTATATCTGTATCCGAAAGTGTTCACACTTACCCAATGTCCGTAACGGAACCATATCCATGCAAAATAGAAACTCGTGGCATCGATAATGAATTTTATCGAGTTGATGAGCACCATCTTATAGACAGTCTTTTCGCGTCTTTTGAATTCGGCTCTTAATTCATTATCGCTTGTTTTTGCGCTTTCAGGTACAGAGTTGTTCATGCTGTCATTCATAATCCCATTCATTTAGGAGCTTTCGCATTCTTATATTCCATAAGAAGCGGCGTAGTGACGATCTTCGGCTTAACATTTACTCCGGGGGCTGTCGTAACCTTAAAGTTAAAAGTTACGGATTTCTTCGGGAAGATCTCGACCCTGTTAGGGTTGTAGTACACTTTCAGATCCTGATACTTGCCCGTGTTAAATTTGGCATATGCACTGCACTTGAAATTACTGATGTTTCCTCCGCAAGGCGCAAAGAAATAAATGATGGATTTCATGGATCCGCCGGAACTGCTTGTAAGATAGCTGCTGTTTTTACCCTTGACGAGCGATTTGCTGTCAATGTTGTTCTTGATAATGACTTTTACGGGATAGGTAACAGAACCGTCTTTGTTGACCGTTTCTTTCCCTAACTTGACCGATATATTGACATGGATCCCAAGCTTGTTACCGTCTTTAATGTTAAAAAAGACACCGAGTTCAGGCTTCTGCGGATCGTAATTAAGTGATCCTGAACTGCCGAGATTCTTAACGGTTTCCTGAGCCTGGCTGTCGGCCATCCACATGCAGAAAACACGGTCTTCACTTGATTTCTTGACAACCTCTATGAGCTTGATGATCGATTTAACGTTAATATCGGACATTACTCCTTTGATAACCTTCTTTGCTGCTTCGGCAAAGATCTGGTTCTCGAGTTTGTTAGCTTCTTTCTTACGCTTTTCACTCGACATCGCCTTCTTGTTATGGTACTGGAAGTAAATGTCATGCTGCAGGTACTTTACGGCATATTTCTCATCAAGCTTTACACCATTGGACAAGACTATAGGACCGGTAACACCGATCAGTCTTCCTACAATTGCAGGTGTCATGGATATAACGCCGTCGACTTTTACCTTATGCTTCTTCTTGTATCCGTTAGCCAGAAGCTGGGCAGCTCTGGGGAAATGCGGATTAACAGTCGCAGCAGTCAGCTTGTCTCCATACCAGTTCTGCGAAAAGATCTTTATCTCGTTCTTTGAAAAAGTGTTTATGCCCTTGTTATAGAAAGGAAGAACGCTCAGGAACGAAGAAAAATCTCCAATATGAAGAATGCCGTCCTTTATCGTGACTATACCGATGGAAGCAGGCAGACCGCCGCCGGAACGCATCTCGGCACTGTTCTGGGCAATGATCATGTATGTTTTGTCAGAACCGTCTCCGAGAATGATGTTGATATACGGAATATAAGCATCGTATTCATTCATGAGCTCGATCGCTTTATCAACCTTTACCGTTATCTTGGCAGTCTGTTTCGCATGATCCTTCAAGAGCTTGTTATTCTTGAACGTATCGTTGATCTTTGTAAGATAAGGTTTTGCTGTATCTACCAGACCAAGATAATCCCTGATGATCTTGGTATCGATATCGCCTTCTGCAGTCTTCAGTTTTGACATGGGTGATCTGGTCATAACCGCAGCCGCAGGACGGATCAGACCTGTCGATAATTCTTCGGCAAACTTGATCAGACTGACAATATCCGTTTCGTTATCCTTGGCGAGTTTTCTGTATTTGCTTAACTTGTTTTCAACCTTTTCGATCTTGAATGCCGGAAGCGCATTAACGTCTTTAAGGACTTTTTCCGCAAGAGGGCAAAGCTGATCGATCCCGTCTGCAATGACAAGTATCTGGTTTGCCATCTCAGGACCGATATTATCGATCGAAATATCGATCTTTAAAGCAGATCCGTTCTCCACCAGGTATTTGGCGACAGGTTTGATAAAGCCGTCGGAAGTTTCCTTCGCAAACTTGAGATATGCCTTGATCTCGGTCTCGTTATCTTTGGCAAGTACTCTGTATTTGCTGACTTTCGATTCGAGTTTCTCATATTCGAAATGAGGCAGGGCATTAAAATCATCAAGCACTTTCTCAACCGCGGGGCAAAGCTCATCGATAAAAGCAGCATATTCATTAAGTGTCTTGCCCAGCTCGGGATCGATCTTAGTGAACATGGATTTCGACGGGAGTCCCTTCTCACGGAGATGCTTGACAACAGGTTTGATAACTATATTGGAAGCTTCGTCAACAACATCAAGATACTTGATGGCAGTCTTAAGATCGTCACCGTATTTGGGTGCCTTTTCCTGCGCCAGCTGCCAACGGTCTTCGTTGAGAGTTGCGCGCATCTCTGCCGAAAGGTTATCTATCTTCTGAACGGAAAGATTGGCTGCTTCATAATTGCCCTTTTCGATATGGGTAACAAGAAGCTTCATTTCTGTCTTGAGGTCCTCTGCGCGGTGAACAAGAGCCATAGCACCATTGTAGTATTCATATGCCTGGTATCCTGCAAAGCCAAGTCCGCCCAAAAGTATTGCGACCAAGACCAGAACTACGACCAGCTTCACCGGTTTGCGAAGCTTATACTTTGTCTTGTTTTTATTTGCAGTCTTCATTAGAACGCTATTTCCTAGTATTTATTAATTATAATATGACGCTTAATTATATCACTTGAAAAAAAGTCATTCAACCGAAACCGGAAGCCGCAAAAAGGCTTTCAGCACTCACCGGATCGGGGTTCTTTGGAGAAATGCTAATCAGAACAGGGCTTTATCCCGTTATCCTTGTCACCGTCCCTGCTGAGGAACGTCATCGGAGGAAGTTCTACCGCATTACCGGAATCATCCACAGCCTTGATGAAAAGCGTCATTCCCGGATGCGGAGCATTATCGATCGCCTTAAGCGAAGAATCGTACAGTTCTGCAACTTTTACAGGTCCCATATAGCCTTCAGGCATAAGGACGTTCAGCATGTCGCCCTTGTAGAGCTTGTTCTTCTGGGTAACTTTGACAAGGCCTGTGACGGGGTCAAACGAATCAACCTCGCCTACGACGAATGCAGGCTTGTTATATGTCTTTCCGTAATCGATCTTGGCGTCATCCATGGGGTTGTCAAAGAAGAACCCCGTGTCGTAATCACGGTGCACGACCTTGTCCAGTATGACAAGGTGCCTGGGATCGGCCTTATAGCCTTCAGGATCGGCGCAGTAAGCATCAACGGCTTCCCTGTATACCTTCGTGGTCGCGGCGGCATAGTATTCGCCCTTGATCCTTCCTTCGATCTTCAGGGAGTTCACGCCGGCTTCTATGAGCTCGGGTATGTGTTCTATCATGCAGAGATCGCGCGAGCCGAAAATGTATGTTCCTCTGTCATCCTGTTCGACCGGAAGCTCCATGTCAGGGCGTTTTTCCTCAACTACGGAATAGCTCCAGCGGCATGGCTGGGCACACGCTCCTCCGTTGGACCTGCGGCCTGTAAAGTAATTCGAAAGAAGACATCTTCCGGAATAAGAAACGCACATCGCGCCGTGGACGAAAGCCTCAAGTTCAAGGTCTTCAGGGATATTTGCCCTTATGGCCTTTATCTGTGCAAGGCTCACCTCCCTTGCAAGGACTATCCTTTTCGCGCCCTGGTCAGCCCAGAATCGGCAGGCTGCGCTGTTTGTAACGGAAGCCTGTGTTGAAATGTGGATGTCCAGATCAGGACAAAGAGCACGCACCTTTGCGAAGATACCCGGATCTGAAACGAGAACAGCATCAGCTCCGGATTCATTGCCCACGAAAAGAATAGCGTCATCAAGGCCCGCCAGGTCATCTTCAGTGGGCATTACGTTCATCGTGACGTAGCACTTCACGCCGTGCGCATGGGCATAGGAAATGCCCTCTTTCATCTCTTCTTTCGTGAAATTGCCCGAAGAGGCGCGCAGGCCATAAGAAGTACCCGAAAGATATACAGCGTCAGCACCGTAATTTACGGCTGTTTTGAGCTTGGAAAGATCGCCTGCCGGAGAAAGGACTTCGACACTTTTGCGGTCGTGTTTTCTGTCAGAGATAGAACCCGTCATAAGCGTCAGTTTTTCTTCTTCGTGGTCTCTGTCGGAGCGGTCGTTTCTTCAGGATCCTTACCGGCATTCTGATCATCGATGTCCTCTCCGCCCGGCTCAACTTCGGTCACGTCTTCGTGCTTGGTCCAGTTGTCCTTATACTTGGCGATATTCTTATTGTGCTGCTTAAGCGTCGTTGCAAAAGCGGTTCCGCCGTCACCTGTGGCACAGAAGTACAGATATCCGCATCCGGGCTCCGGATAAAGTGCCGCGGAGATCGCGTCAAGACCCGGCATGCAGATCGGTCCGGGAGTCAGTCCTTCATGCGTATAGGTATTGTAGGGGCTGTCGATCGCGAGTTCGGCATCGCTGTGAAGCAAAGACGTCTTGCCGCCCTGCTTTTCGACCAGATAATTGATCGTTGCGGATGATCCGAACTTTCTCAAAGACTTGTCCTTAGATTTCAGTCTGTTATGGAAGACCGCGGAAACATACATCATGTCCAAAGGTTTTCCGGTCTCCATCTGGATTATCGAAGCCAGCGTGATGACCTGGTCCATCGACATGTTCAGGGCCTTCGCACGGGTATAGTACTCCTGATAGAGTTTGCCCCTCATGTTGTTCAGGAACTTGCGGATGATCGTCTCAGGCTTGGAGTTTACGTCGAACATGTAGGTGTCCGGATAGAGGTAACCCGCAAGGATGTAGTCCCTGTCTTCATTTATCTCGATCTTGGAAATGAAGTCATAGTCGACGAACATGTCCGGAGAATTCATGCACTTGTCGAATTCCTCGTCGTCGAAGGTCAGTCCCGCCTTGTGCAGAAGCTTTTTGAGCTGGACATAAGTAGTGCCTTCAGGTATCGTTACCGCGACCGTGGCGGATTCGAGCGTCAGGAAGAACATCAGTTCATCATAGGAATAAGATTTGAGCAGATAGTGCGTACCAGCAACGTAAGCGCCGTCAAAGCCGTTGATCTTGCTCATGAGCGAGAAAACCAGCTTGTTTCCGATAAGCCCCTGTTCATAAAGTTTATCGGCTATGTCTGAAGTGGAATCACCGGTCTCTATAACGAGCGTAACCGCACCCGGAGTATCGGCCTTGACCTTATATTTGCCTTCAGCCAAACCTTTCTTCAGGGTATCGAAACGCGAGTCCTGCGACAAAACGTAATTGAACCCGCCGAAAACGCCCAGAACGGCAAAGCCGAACAGGAGCAGGAGTATTACAAGTATGCGCAGAGCGACCCATATCTTCTTTGAAAGCATGGATTAGTCCTAGGGCGTCCTCCGAAAAGCCTTATATCTATTGCTCTCCGCAGGACCAAAAACCTGCGTGAGATCAGTCGTCTTTCTTCATCTTCGCAACGGTCTTCGCACGGAGATCATTGTTGAGGATCTTCTTCCTCAGACGGATGTTCTTCGGCGTTACCTCACAGAGCTCGTCGTCTTCGACGAATTCGAGGCACTGTTCGAGCGAGAAGTTGAGCGGAGGGGTAAGGCGCATCGCGTCATCGGCTCCGGCTGAACGCATGTTGGTAACATGCTTCTTCTTGCAGACGTTGACCGTTATGTCCTCAGGCTTGGGATTGACGCCCACGATCATGCCCTCATAGACGGGAGTGCCTGCTCCGATGAAGAGCGGTCCTCTGTCCTGGGCATTGAACAATCCGTAGGTGACCGCAGTGCCTGTCTCGAATGCTACGAGAACTCCCTGGCCGCGCGTTTCGATGTCGCCTGCGAAGGGCTCAAACCCGCTGATAACGCTGTTCATTATACCATTGCCCTTAGTGTCGGTCAAAAACTCGGTACGGTATCCGAGCAGTCCTCTGGACGGGATCCTGAATTCGAGCCTCGTATAGCCCTTGGTCGGAGGAAGCATATTGAGGAGCTCGCCGCGGCGTCTGCCGACCTTTTCCATAACGGGGCCGACGAAGTCTTCAGGTACGTCGATAACAAGGTCTTCCACAGGCTCCTGGAGCACTCCGTCGATCTCTTTCATGATGACCTTCGGCTTGCTGACCTGGAACTCGTATCCCTCGCGGCGCATGGTCTCGATGAGGACTGAAAGGTGGAGTTCTCCTCTTCCCTTTACAATGAATGCCTCGGTCGTATCGGTCTCTTCAACTCTCATCGAAACGTTCGTCTCGATCTCCTTGAAGAGCCTCTCTCTTAAGTGACGTGAAGTTACGTATTTACCGTCCTGACCTGCGAAAGGGCTGTCGTTGACGGAGAAAGTCATGGCGATCGTAGGCTCGTCGATCTTGACGAACGGAAGCGCCTCGGGATTTGCGGCATCACAGAGGGTGTCACCGATGTTGATGTCGGCGATACCTGCAACACAGACGATCTCACCGATCGAAGCGGAAGCGACTTCCTCGCGGCCCAGATTATGGAATCTGAGGAGCTTGACTACGCGGGCATTTCTCTTGCCTTCCTGCTCATATGTAACGAGTGCGACTGTCTCGCCCTGCTTGATCGTGCCTCTCTCAACTCTTCCGATGCCGATCCTTCCGATGTAAGGGTCAGAGTCGATGTTGGAAACGAGAAGCTGCATGGGTCCTTCGGGATCTCCCTCAGGGCAGGGTGTGTACTCAACGACCGTGTCGAGGAGAGGTGTGAAATCAAGCTGCTTGCCGTCCTCATATTCCTTGAGGTCGAGCGTTGCAATTCCGGTCTTACCGGAAGAATAAACGATAGGGAATTCGAGCTGCTCGTCGTCTGCGCCAAGCTCGATGAAAAGGTCCAAGACCATGTCCACGACCTGCTTCGGGCGGGCATCGGGACGGTCGATCTTATTGATGCATACGATGGGCTTGAGACCGAGCTCAAGTGCCTTGTGAAGAACGAATCTTGTCTGCGGCATCGGGCCGTCGAAAGCGTCAACTACGAGGAGGACTGCGTCAACCATCTTGAGAACACGCTCAACCTCGCCTCCGAAATCGGCGTGGCCGGGAGTATCAACGACGTTGATGCGGATGCCCTTGTAATCGATGGCGGTGTTCTTGGCGAGGATCGTGATTCCTCTTTCACGCTCCAGATCATTGGAGTCCATAACCTGCTCAACAACTGCCTCGTTTTCACGGTAAACGCCTGCCTGCTTGAGCATGGAGTCAACGATTGTCGTCTTGCCGTGGTCAACGTGTGCGATGATGGCAATGTTTCTTAAGTTCTCGATCTTCTGTACAGCCATGTGATATTCCTCTTGATGGTGACTCTAAAAATTCTCATTCTAAACCGCCTAATATTTTGCTACTCGCGCGCGTATATCAGGCACTGTAATTTTTCACAAATATAAGGGGAGTTCAGTCCTCTGTGCCGTTCTTATTGCGCAAAAGCAGGCGTATGGGAACGCCTTCAAAGCCGAAATTGCGGCGCAGCTGGTTCTCTAAATACCTCTCGTACGAAAAATGCGAGAGTTTCTTGTCGTTGACGAAGAGCGCAAACGTGGGAGGATTTACCGCCACCTGCGTTCCGTAATAGATCTTGAGATGTCTTCCCTTGTCCTGCGGGGTAGGCACCTGGGTAACGGCTTCCGAGATCATCTGGTTGAGTACGGATGTCGAAAGACGCTTATTGGCATTGGCATGAACGGTCTTGATAAGATCGAAGAGCTTGTCGACTCTCTGTCCGCTCTTTGCGGAGATGAACAGCACGGGGGCATAAGTCATGAAGCCGAGCCTTTCACGGATTATCGCGGTCGCACGCTCAGCGGTGCCGGTCTCCTTCTGGGCTATATCCCACTTGTTTACGCAAATGACGGAAGCTTTTCCCGAATCGTGCGCAAGGCCTGCAACACGCGTGTCCTGCTCGGTCACGCCGATTGTCGCATCGATCATGATGACGCAGACGTCCGCACGGTCAATGGCGGATAAGGCACGGACCATCGAGTAACGCTCGATCTCGTCCTCTATCCTTCCCTTCTTGCGCATTCCCGCGGTATCAACGATGGTAAAACGGCCCTTTTCGTTCTCTACTACGGAGTCGATCGCATCTCTGGTGGTACCCGCCACGTCAGAGACTATGCTTCTTTCCTGGCCGGTCATCCTGTTTGTCAGCGATGACTTTCCGACGTTCGGACGCCCGATAATGGCTACTCTGACCGTTTCATCAGATCCGTCGTTTTCCTCTTCGGGAGGGAACTTTTCGTAGATCATGTCGAGCATCTCGCCGAGGCCGAGCCTGTGGGCTGCCGAGATCGCGCAAACGTCCTCTAATCCGAGATTGTAGAACTCATAGAATTCCGGCGGAGCATCGCCTACATAATCTGATTTATTGACTGCCACGACCACGGGGCGTCCCGCCTTGCGCAGCATAACAGCTATCTCCTCGTCAGCAGCCGTAAGGCCAGCCTTGAGGTCGCACATGAAAAGGATGACGTCCGCGGTCTCGATCGCTATCTCGGCCTGAAGGCGCATCTGCTTGAGGATGACGTCCTCGCTGTTTCCGGGCTCGATTCCGCCCGTGTCGATCATGAGAAACTCGCGGCCCCTCCAAGTGGTCTCCGCATAGATCCTGTCGCGCGTAACACCCGGCGTGTCTGCAACTATCGACAGACGCTCGCCGTACAAGGTGTTGAAAAGGCTCGATTTACCCACGTTCGGGCGCCCTACTATCGCAACAACCGGTTTGCTCATTCTGATCCTTTCATGTCGTTAACATAAAAAAAGGCAGTGCCTTGATCTAAAACACTGCCTTGATTTACTACTGTAGTCTTGTTCAGGCCTCTTCGCCGACTTTGATAACCTGTTTTCCATCCAGGTAACCGCAGTTCTTGCAGACCGTGCGGCGAAGCATCTTAGCATGACACTGGGGACATTCAACGAAACCCGGCATGTTAAGCTTGAACAAGCTTCTGTGGCGGGCTGTTCTTGCCTTCGACCATTTACGCTTGGGATGTGCCATTTATCTTCACCTCCAATTCCTTTCTCAAACAATGCTTGAAAATAATACATTATTCATCTGCGTTTTGCAAGAGCCTTTTTATCGAAAAAACATTTTTCAGCGGCTCACCCTCATCAGGGTCCATAGTATAGCTGAATTCAAGGGTTTCGTTAAGTACTGATGGGAAGTTGACGTATTCGGTGTCTATAACGACTTCGATTACCCCGAACATCGTGTTGAGCGAGCCTTTCGTACGGTTTCCGGGCTCAAACACCATCTTTGAGGCAACGTCGCCGCCCCTGATGACCGTGACGCGTTTGCCCTCGGTATCGCAGGTGAGCTCGAAATCTGAAGCGATCTTCTCGTTCGGATGCTTCTCGGTCCACTGGTATTTCCTGATGCCGTCCTCCTCGGAAAAGCATCCCTCGGCCAGAAACGGCTCACTGTACATACCGGTCTTTATCTGCAGAACACATTCTTCCATTATCAGTTCTCCACCTTGTAAACGTCAGTCGAAAATTGCTTTGTGCCCGAAGGCAGTCCTTCTCCGAGGAAAGGAGTCGCGATGCTCTCAAACATGGCAGCATCGTCGCTCGTATAGAACTCCTTGCCGGGAGCTGCGGTTCCCGATGAGGTCATGTCATTTTCCTCGAGCACGGATCTGACTACAGAAGCGGCGGCTTCTCCGGTGTTGACCAGGGTTATTCCCTCGCCCATCGTCTCGCCGATGACCTTGGCCAGGAGCGGATAATGGGTGCAAGCCATGACCAGAGTGTCTATTCCCGCTTCCTTTAACGGAGTCAGGTATTCCTTTGCGGTAAGCCTTGTAACATCGTTATCCCACCAGCCTTCTTCCGCAAGAGAAACAAACAGCGGGCATGTCGCCTGGTAGATCTCGATATTGCTTTTCCCCTGACGTTCCGCGCAGCGCTCGACGGCTTTCTTATAAACGCCTGTCGAGATCGTCGCCTTGGTCCCGATAATGCCGATCTTTCCGTTTCTGGTGGCCTTGATGGCAACTTCGGCGCCCGGGGTAACCACTTCAACGACCGGGACCTCCGCCTTGTCCTTTAAAGCTTCATATGCATAAGCGCTCGCGGTGTTGCAGGCAATGACTATCATCTTGACGTCCTTAGACTTAAGGAACTCCATGTTCTGAAGCGAATAGCGGATGATAGTGCTCCTCGCCTTATTGCCGTAAGGAGCCCTCGAATTGTCGCCGAAATAGATCGTGCTCTCACCGGGAAGCACTTTCCAGATCTCTCTGAGGACCGTAAGTCCGCCTATGCCTGAGTCAAAAACCCCTATGGGTCTTGTATCTGCCATTCTTACCTCTTGCCTCTCTTAAGCATTACGCCGTAGTCAGGCTCTATTCTAAATGATTTTCCCGACACATCAAAGTGAATGTTGTCCCTGGGGATCTTGCCGAGGCTGATCCTGCAAGCGAAAAGCTGCTGATACTTTACCTTTCCGCCGTCAACAGCAGTAAAGAACGAGTTCTGCTTTGCTCTTCCGTAATTGCCGTCGCCTACGATCGGGAAGCCCAGATGCGCGAACTGCGCCCTGATCTGGTGAGTCCTTCCGGTCACAAGCTCGCACTCGATGTCAGAAACGTCGGTCCTGTCGGGGCCCGCCGCCCTGTATGTCTCAAGCACCCTGTATCTCGTTGCTATCGCGAGATCCCTGGGCTGCTTCTCGTCATGGATATAGACCTTGCCGTCCTTCGTCTTTTCAAGGAAACCCGTGACCTCGTACATAAGCGTGCCGTCATCGCAGACCGCTCCCTCGCCGACGTCGGGAGTACCCAAGACCAGCGCCCTGTAACGCTTGGTAACAAGGCCGTCCTTGAAGAGCTTGACCGCGTCAGCCAAAGCCTTCTTGTCCTTTGCGACCATCACGAGGCCGCCCGTATTCATGTCGATGCGGTGGCAGAGTTCTGCCTCCTTGAATTTGGTCTTGCTGCGGATAAGGTCGATCAGAGTGTCCTCTCCGGTGCTCTTTCCCGAATGGACAGCAATACCCTGGGACTTGTTTACGATAATGAGGCCGTTCGTCTCCGCGACGATCTTGAAAGGTTCCTTCACGTTTTCGGGCTCTGTCTTATTCTTTCCGCCCTCGAAAAGCTCGTCAGGCAGCCAGACCTCGACCGTCTGTCCTTCCTTTACCGCAACGTCCTGAGCAGTACGTTTGCCATTGATCTTAATGTCCTTACGTTTGAGCGCATGGAAAAGATCTGCCTGTTTAAGTCCGGGAAAAGCCTCCGAGGAAGCCTTTACGACGTGTTTGCCGTCCTGTGCGGCGGTCACTTTGAAACTTTTCAAATCAGATCTCCTCCCCGGTAAACTTGCTTATCTCTTCTTCCAAAAGCTTATAGACCCTTGCAACGAGATAACCGTCCGCTATCGCGTGATTCATCCTCACGGTCAGAGGCAGCATCAATCGGCCGTTCTCCTCCCTGTACTTGCCCCAGTTGATGATGGGCGCGAAATAAAGATACCCGTCCGGGAGCTCTATGTTCAGTGAATCGTAAGACAGCCACGAGATATAAGACGCGTCAAACCAGTTCGGGTGATTCATGGCGTCAAGCCCGTATTCCCTCGTCTGCTTTGCCTTTTCAACGTCTGCCAGAGCATTCTCATAGAAGGTCTTGTAGTCCGGATCGTAATTGCTGTAAACAGGCGTGCACGTTTCCGTGTCCTCATGGAAAACGTACTGCGTGGGGTTGATCACGTCATAACAGATGATCTCGCCGCTCTGCCACAGATAACCCATCTTATAGTCATCCCTGGAGTTTAAGACCTTTGTAAGTAAGTATAGAAAATTAATATAGAACTTGGTCTCCGTGCTTTTTGAGTACTTTACAAGTTTTGTGACGTCTACCCTTGCGGTCATGGAGACAGAACACTTGCAGTCCTCCGAGAAATGGCGGAAGACTCCTTTTCTATAGTATGTTTCTTTATCTATTATTCTGTAATTCATTTTGGTTCAGCCTTTTCTCTTTTATATCTGATGACTTCCCAAACGCCGCAAAATACACACCCGACAAAGTAACATAATATATCCCTTATATCAAATGACGTGCCTATTACCGTGCTCATTATCACGTTGTCCTGAAGTCCCAAGACCTCCACGATCCTGAAATACTGAAGTATCTCCACCGCCGCCGCGAAAACGAAAACATAAAGCGGAAGGAGCCTTACCTTCTCAGGAATGAATATCCTGATAAACGTGTAGATCAGTATGACGACGAGCACGTCTCCGACGAAGGGCCTGACAAAGCTGTCATGCACGAACAGGGCAATGCAGAATTCAACTGCGAAGAGTACCAGGGTCGCTGTCAGGTAAAAAAGTCTTTTGCGCATAGGTTTTTGTAAAATAAAAAACCCTCGCGGGATTCCGGAGGGTCTTTTTGCTTTTGGCAGCCGAACTAGGATTCGAACCTAGACAAACGGTGTCAGAGACCGGTGTGCTACCGTTACACAATTCGGCTATGTCGGTTAACGACCAACGAAGTATAGCAAATCGTGATATGAAAATCAATATGTTTCTGTGTTTTGGATCAGATGGGCTCCAGCGGAGGCATCGCGCCGATCTCGGTAAGCTTGGTCCTGACCTTTCCCATATCCTCGTAGATGGGCAGTTTGTTCCTGGGATTTCTTAAAGCGAATGCCGGGTGATATGTCGTCATTATGAAAAAACCGTTCTTCTCGATGAAGAAACCCCTGACGTTGCGCATGACGGGCTTCTCGCCGAAAAAAGCCTCGTAGGCGGTCGATCCGCAAAGAAGGATCACCTTCGGACGGACCAGCCTGAACTGTTCAGCCAAAAGGGGCTTGCAGGCGCGGATCTCCTGCGGCGTGGGACGCCTGTTCTGCGGAGGACGGCATTTTGCTATGTTGCAGATGTGATAGTCCTCTTCAGTAAAGCCGTAACTGTCGATGAGGTTCTGAAGGAGCTGGCCTGATCTGCCGACGAACGGAAGTCCTTTAAGGTCCTCCTGCTCGCCCGGGGCCTCGCCTATGATCATGAGCGGAGCGTGGCGGCCGCCTCTGGAGATAACGACATTGGTCGCACCTGCCCTCAGCCCGCAGTTGCTGCAGGCGCGGCATTTAGCCTCGAATTCTTCCCATTTTGCGTCAAACTCATCTGCCATAGGTTCTTACATCAGTCCCTTCGCGCGTAATAAGAGAATTATACTACATGATATAATCCTTATATGAGATTGGACAGGACACTCGCAAATTCAGGCATCGGCACCAGATCTTCAGTGCGCTCACTCATCGCTTCCGGCGGTGTAACGGTCAACGGCGTCACAGCAAAAGATCCCGGCATGCAGGTCAAAGAGACTGATCAGATAACCTGCAAAGGCATTGAGATCGGCCAAAAAGAGAATCTCTATTTCCTGCTCGACAAACCCGACTGCGTGCTTACGGCGATGGAAGATCCGCGTCTTTCCTGCGTCGGAGATTTCATTCCTGCCAAACTCAAAGGCAAAAAGCTCGCACCCGTAGGACGTCTCGACTATCACACAACGGGACTCCTCATCATTACCAACGACGGCGAGCTTTCGCACAGGCTCCAGTCTCCGAAATACCACGTCGCCAAAAGGTACTTTGTCACTTTCGAAGGCCCTTCCTGGAGCGGAAAAGAGATCGAAGCCGTAGCTTCCGGGATCACTCTGACTGATATGGATGTTCCCGTGAAGACCGCGCCGGCGGAGCTTTCCGTCATAGACAGCCACAACGCTGAAATTACGCTTTACGAGGGAAAGACACACGAAGTCAGAAGGATATTCGCCCACTTCGGCAAAGAGGTCATCGCATTAAGACGAGTCTCTCTTGCGGGACTTGAGATCGATGAGTCATGCGAGAATACAGGTACGATCCGCGAACTGACTGATGAAGAGATCAGTCTTCTAAAGAGTTCCGTCAGTCTTTAATAACCTCTTCAAGAGCCGGATAAGAAGGTATCGCACCCTTTCTCGTGACTGATACGGCACTACAGTTATTCGCGAATTCAAGATATTCCTTCAGTTTTTCAGGAGGGATCTTATCAAGATCAGTTCTTCTGACACCGTTCATTTCAAGGCATCTCAGGAACGATCCGATAAAGCAGTCGCCTGCTCCCGTGGTATCTTTCACATCCACCTTTTTGCCGGGCACAAAGGCCGTTCCCGCCATGTTTGCTGCAAAAGCGCCGTCTGCGCCGCAGGTCAGGATAACGAGTTTTACATTGCCTCTCATGAGTATCGGAAGCGCGTCTTCAAGTGTGTCCTCACCCGTTATGAACTCCAGTTCCTCGTCAGCGATCTTGAGGATATCTGCTTCGGGAATGAATTCTCTGACAACCTGTCCCAGCGCATCCGGGTCGTCCCAGAGCATAAATCTGAGGTTAGGATCAAAACTGATAATTGCACCATTCTTGCGTGCCAGAACGATCGCAGTCCTGTGTGCGTCTCTCATCGGGAAGTCGCCCAGAGACACGCTGCAGAAATGAAGGAAGCTGCAGCCGTCAAACATGTCCGGACTGATCTTCGAAGGCTCCAGGAGCATATCCGCTGAAGGATTTCTGTAGAAAGAATATGTGCTCTTTCCGGAGCTGTTCAGACTGACGAAAGCAAGCGCTGTATTGGCTTCATCCGTGCGGCTTACAGCCGATGTATCGACTCCGGAGTCCTCGAGTGTCCTGATTATCATGTCACCGAAAGGATCTTTACCGAGCTGGGTTATCATCCTGGAATTGCCGCCGAGCTTCGAAAAAGCCGCACAGACGTTAGCGGGAGCGCCGCCCGGAACAGGTGCAAACGAAGACACTTCGTCAAACTCGCATCCCTTTCTGTCAGGAATGAAATCTATCAAGGCCTCTCCAATCGCAACAAGAGTATTCTTTACGTCAAGTCTGAAAAGGTTTGCAGCAAAGACATTGCATGTAATGCTGACGGGGACTTCCGCGAACTCAGGATAAAACCTCGTGCTCATCACGTGTCTTCCGCCGTTTATAAAGATCTCAAGACTCGATCTGTCAGCAACTATGCGCAGATCTTTAAGCGCGCCTGTCTTGACCTTGCGTACTTTTCTTCCTGCTGAAACCTTTTCATCGGTAAAGGTTAATTCAACATATCCTTCACTGCGCCACGATATCTTCGCTTTGCCGATCTCCATCTCAAAGCCCTGATCCGCTTCGATGCCGCTTACAGTTATGTCAAAAGGAAGCTTATGCCAGGTCTGTTCTTTCCCGATCACAGCAGGTGCAAACCTTAGTGATTCTATCTCTCTGATAGGGTTTTGAAGGATCACACCGTCAGCATCCGCAGTCAGTTCACGCGGGATCGTCAGGCAGTGCTGCCAGCCCAGATCAATGGTGGGATTTGTGTATTCTGACCCGTTTCCGATGCCCATCCAGCCGATGAGGATGCGCCTTCCGTCAGGGGCTTTGAACGTCTGCGGTGCATAGAAATCAAAACCGTGATCGAATTCTTCGAAGTGAGAAAGCTTATCGCCATCCACTCTGAAATAACCGCTCGAGAACAGGTTCTGGAATTCGAATTCTCCGTACACCACACCCTGCGGAGAAACTGAAAGATAAGTGTTTCCGCCGAGTTCGAACATGTCGGGGCATTCCCACATATAGCCGAAATCAGAGACAGAGAGTTTCTTTATAAACTTGAATTCATCGGGCGACGTGCCTTCATATATAAGGACGCACCCCTCGTTTTCCAAAGTGCGCGCGCCAAGGACCATGCGCCAGACGCCGTTTTCACATGTCACCTTAGGGTCTCTAACATGGCATGAACAATAGTCAGGGTAATCGCTGTTTCGCAGGATAACGTTCTTGGCGCCCATCTGTCTTGCATCTGTTGTCGTTACATGGATCTGGTTGGCTTCGCGGCCTGAAGTAATGTAGTCGTGATCGCCTTCGTGCTCCACGTTGCCCGTATAGAAGAGCTCTAACTTGTCACCGTTTACCACAGCAGAACCCGAGAACACTCCGGTCGCATCAGCTGCGGTATCGGGATAAAGAGAAGTTCCCGCGAACTTCCATGAAAGCATGTCAGAACTCTCATAGTGGCCCCAGCACCTAAGTCCGTCACCTTGAGCGGAGCCTTCCGTGTACTGGAACCAGACGTGATATTTTCCTTTGAAAAAGCAAAGTCCGTTCGGGTCGTTAAGCCAACCCCTGGGCGGTTCGATATGAAGCTTCTGTCTCCATTTTCCTATCACGGACTGCAATCCCCGTTAATGTTATCCTCCGACTCGCCCTCGCGACATCGAAATGTTCAGGATTATTCCGAAAGCCATGAAGTTGATCAACATGGCAGTACCTCCCAGACTTACGAACGGGAGCGGGATGCCCGTGATCGGCAAAAGGCCGACTGACATGCCGAGATTCTCGATATAGTGGAACGCGAAGTATCCCGCGAGGCCGGTAACGCAGTACGACGCGGCCTTTGAACTGACTTTCGCCGCAACGTAAAGGCACCTGCAGATGAAGAAGAACGCCAGGATTATTACCGCTGTCGTGCCGATAAAGCCCAAGTGCTCGGATACCGCCGAGAAAACGAAGTCACTCTCCTTAACTGGCACGGTGACGTAGATGCCCGTCTTGTTGCCGGTAAGGCCGCCTGACGCGATCGCGTACTGTGACTGCATGAGGTTGTACTCGGCTTTCGGGTCAGAACCTTTAAATACGAGTGAAAGGATTCGCTCTTTCTGATAAGGCTTAAGATAGAAAGTCCACATTGCCGGAACGATGATGACGACCGCAGACGAGAACGCAAGAAGGAAGTATCTGTATTTAACGCCCCATGCAAAGAGCATGCAGACGAAGGTAAACAGGATAACCATCGCCGTTCCGAAGTCGGGCTGGGTGAGGATCAGAAGGAGCGGCGGTGCATACACGGCGCCCATTATTCCAAAGCCCTTGATTACGCTTATCTTCTTCTGCGACATCGCTTCAAAGATCTCGGCCGCCAAAAGGATGAGACCTATCTTCGCAAGCTCGGAAGGCTGGAAGTTACCGATTACAGGAAGCTTGAGCCATGAGTCCGCGCCCCAGTATCCGGCGAGCGAATAACCGTCGATCGGGACGAGAATGAGAAGCAGGAGCGAAACAACGTACGTTACGCGTCCGACTGCCTTTAGCATGTGCATGTCAAGAAGACTTATGACCAGCGCAACGAAAACGCCTGCAGCTGTCGCGGCGATCTGTCTGTAATAGTTTCCGGGATAGGCAACGTAGCCCTTTGAAAGAACCTTCTGGAGGACATACAATCCGATTATGGTAAGGAGCATGATCGGTACGACAAGGTAATAGTCCACCGTCTTTAAGACGGCACCTGCACGCATCCTTACAAATCCGGACTTGTTGCTGTTTTCCATCAGTCTTTGGCTTTCTTATCCTTAGATTCTTTTTCTTCAGGTTCGTCTTCATCCTCAGACTCTTCTTCGTCTTCGGACTTCTCATCAGACTCGTCTTCCGGCTTCTTTTCCTCAGACTTTTTGTCTTCGGATGCCTCTTCTTCAGACTCGTCTTCATCCTCCGAAGCAGCATCACCGTCAGACTCTTCTGCTTCCTCTTCATTGTCTTCTTCATCATCAGTCTTTTCGGACTTTGACTCTTCAACAACGTAGAGCTTTGCAGGGAAAGGCTTCTTTTCGAAATTCTTTATGTGAGCGAAAGCAATGTAGAAAAGTCCGAAAAGGAGAAGCAGGAGCGAAAGCGCCTGTGAGGCACGGATTCCCGTGTCTGCGATATAAAGAGAATCGGTACGGAGTCCCTCGATGAAGAAACGGACTGTGCCGTAAAGAACAAAATAAGCGCTGGCGGTCTCAAACGAATGAGTGCTCTTCTTCCTAACCTGAAGAAGGATCACGAAGATAATGAGGTCAGCGATCGATTCATAAAGGAACGTGGGATGGACGGGCGACAGGGCAACCAGCTCGGGGCAGAATCTTGCAAGATAAGACTGTACCGATCTGCTCCACATGCCCCAGGGTGCAGTTGTCGTGGTTCCGAAAGCTTCCTGATTGAAGAAGTTGCCCCAACGGCCGATAGCCTGGCCCAAAGGAAGATAGACGATGCAGTAATCGACAAGAGAAGTAAACGGTATCTTGCGGATCCTGCACATGAGAAGGAGTCCCAGGAGCGAAAGGATGACGCCGCCGTATACGGCAAGGCCGCCGGCCCTTGTATCGAATATGCTCTGGAGATTGTCCTTGTAGATGTTCCAGTTGAATATTACGTAGTAAGCACGGGCACCGATTATGGCGCAGGGTATCGTTACGAGCATCGTGTCATAGATGAGCGTATCAGGGAAGTTATACTTCTTTGCCTGCTTGATCGCCAATGCAATGCAGAGTACGAGTGCCGCCGCGATAAGTATACCGTACCAGTAGACCTCGAAATTGCCGATGCGGAAAGCTACCGGATCGATGTCAAACTTCAGTCCGAGTCCGGGAAACTGGACTTCTTCGTTATTTAACAGATTCATATTGCGCTCCATTACTTCAAAGGATTAGAATAACATTTGCATATATTACCACAAAAGAAAAAATAATATAGGGCAGGTTCAGGGTTTATGTCTAAAGTAGCAGTATTCGTAGCAGACGGAACGGAAGAAGTCGAGGCTATCACGCCTGTAGACATCTTGAGACGCGCACAGATCGACTGTGACGTCATTTCAGTGAAGTCCGAAAAGACCATCACCGCTTCCAGAGGCGTCGTCATCACGGCGGACAGGCAGATCGATGAGATCGACTTTGACGATTACGATATGCTGGTCCTCCCCGGCGGCATCAAGGGAACCGAGAACCTCCGCAATACGAAAAAGCTCACGGACGCAGTCGTAAAGTTCAACAGCGAGGGCAAGGGCATTGCGGCAATCTGCGCGGCGCCTTCCATCTTCGCAGGGCTCGGTCTCCTCAAAGGCAAGCACGCCACCTCAAACCCCGGTGTATGGGACATTATGACCGAACAGGGTGCTGATCTTGACAAGGAAACCAAAGTCGTCACATGCGGAAACATAATCACGAGCCAGGCAATGGGCACCTCCGTCCCCTTCGGTCTTGCAATAGTCGAGTACTTCCAGGGCAAGGAAGCTGCATACGTAATGAAGGGCAAGATCCTTTTTTGACACCATTTTAAAAGTTGCTATAATATAACGGCTACGGAGACGTATCGAAGTGGTCATAACGGGGCGCACTCGAAATGCGTTTACCGGGTAACCGGTACGTGGGTTCGAATCCCACCGTCTCCGCCAACATAAAACCTCCCGGTTT
>JAEEGJ010007190.1_pt1 | contig 32264 bp, 23 predicted proteins | sample 8958761 | NCBI WGS metagenome assembly JAEEGJ01 (sample SAMN16246546, study PRJNA631951) | gut metagenome | biome: gut microbiome; feature: rumen; material: RS-attached | host: Bos | place: Iran: Karaj | collected 2018-10
AAATGAGCGTGGTCATCGGTCCCGCGAAGAAGTTCATCGGAATCTCGATGACCGCTCACGAATTCGGCGGCATGTACCGCAGACGCCGTTACCCCAAACGTCCTCTCATGGGACCGACACTAACCAAATCCGCACCCCAGCTCCCGAAGCTATGGGCTAACGCGGTCAAAAAATGAAAGGTTCTTTTATGGCAATTGTACTTGGTCTTGACGCCAAACTGTTCCGCGGAGAAGCTGGAACGCAGGCGGCAATTGAAGTGACGAACGTCAAAGACGTTTCGCTCACGCTCGAATCCGGCGAGGCCGACGTTACCACCCGTGCTGCACAGGGATGGAAGCTGAGCGCGGCTACGCTCAAGGAAGCCTCGCTCGAAATCAACATTCTGTACGACACGGAGGATGAGGACTTCCTCGCCTTCAAAACGGCCTACTTCACCAACTCGCCGATGTCGCTGTTCATACGACAAAAAAAGCGAGCTCAAGTAGGAGCTAATCATGTTTTTCTCAAGAGTTCAAAAGAACATGCGGAACATGGGGGGTGCAGACCGTGCCGATCACGACGGAGTAGAGCATGGCCGTCAGGAACAGCAAAGACAATCCGAGCGGGGCGTTGCCCAAAGACATCTGCTCTTCAAAAAACAGCATTCTGCCCCCGTGAATCAGGGCTCATCTCCCCCCCGGGTTGCATTCTTTCGAACCCGCTTGCGGCAAGTTGGAGAGCCTGCTCTCTTTTTCCGCACAAGAGCGAGCCCCTGTCAGGTCACACGACGAATCGTTTCAGCTCGCTTAAGAGCTCGTCCACTTTCAGCGGCTTCGCGATGTGGCCGTCCATGCCCGCATTCAGGGACTTTTCTCTGTCTTCCTCGAAGGCGTTGGCGGAGAATGCGAGGATCTTCAGTTTGTTTCCGCCCGGAAGTTTTCGGATGATGGACGTGGCCTCGTATCCGTCCATCACCGGCATCATGACGTCCATCAGGATGAGATCGTAAGCGTCGACGCCGTTCTCCCAGATCATATTGACCGCGGTCTGTCCGTTCAGGGCGGTATCGACGATCATGCCCTGCTGCTGAAGCTGCAGGACGCCGATCCTGAGGTTGAGTTCGTTGTCGTCGACCATCAGGACCTTTTTGCCCTTCAGCGAGACGATTTCGTCTTCCGCGCATGCCTGATCGGGACTTGTTTTCCCGCAGAGCTGCAGGAACAATCGTTTCAGATTGGACGGGAAGACCGGTTTCAGGATGAATCCGTTTACGCCCGCTTCCTTCGCTTCCTTCTCGATCCCGGTCCAGTCGTGCTCGGTCAGGACGACGATAAACGCGCCTGCCCCGGCGGTCTCGCGGATGCGGCGGACCGTTTCGAGCCGGTTCTCATCCGGCTTCGACCAGTCCAGGACATAGACTTTGAAGCGGTCGCCGTGACGGAGGGATTCTTTCGTGCGGACAATGGCTTCGCTGCCCGAAACGCACCATTCGCCGCGCAAACCGACCGTCTGAAGCATATCGGCGATGCTCCGGCACGCATTTTGATCATCGTCCACGACCAGACTGCGCAGACCTTTCAGTTCCGGGATCACGAAATCGGTCATTTCCCTGTCGGCGATCCTGAGTTCCAGAGAAACGACGAATTCGGCCCCCTCGCCCTTCTTAGAGGCGACGGTGATCGTGCCGCCCATCATCTCCACGATGTTCCTGGTGATCGCCATCCCCAGCCCGGTGCCCTGGATATTCGAAACGGCGGGCGTCTCTTCGCGGGTGAACGGATCGAAGATTGTCCTGACGAAATCCTCGCTCATGCCGATGCCGTTGTCCTTGCAGTGGAATTCGAACATGCCGCAGCCCGCCTTCGAGGCGGTCTTCTGCACGACCCGGAGGGAGATCGTGCCGCCCGGATGCGTGTATTTGATGGCGTTTGAGACCAGATTGAGCAGCACCTGATTCAGGCGCAGTTTGTCGCAGTACACCAGTTCGTTCCTCATGTCCACCGCTTCAAGCAGGAAGGTGTGCTGTTTGGCCTGGATATCCGGATGGACGATGTCGCGGATCGAATGAAGGATCTCCGACAGCGACTCCTCTTTCTCGTGCAGAGTCATCCTGCCGGATTCGATGCGGCTCATGTCCAGGATGTCGTTGATCAGCGAGAGGAGGTGTTCCGAGGACCGCGAAATGGTGGTCAGATACTCCTGGACGCGTTTCGGGTCGTCGACGTGACTGGCGGCGAGTTCAGTAAATCCGATGATCGCGTTCATCGGCGTACGGATGTCGTGGGACATATTGCTCAGGAACGTCGTTTTGGCGCGGTTGGCGTCCTGCGCCATCTGCAAGGCCTCTTCGAGTTCCTCCTGCTTCTTTTCGAGCTGATTCCGCAGTTCGGCTTCCAGCTGTCTCTGTTTTTCGATCGTCTCAGTGTATTCCCTCAGTTCCCGGTTGACACCTGCCAGTTTCTGGTTGTTCAGCCGGGCGCCAATCAGGGAGTCCTCCGTTCTTTGGGCTTTTTCCTCGGCTCTGAGCTTTTCGATATAGTGTTGTCTCTCTCTCCTGTGGAGGATCGAGAACAGGTTCAGGATGATCGCAAGAGAGGAAACGAGGATGCCCAGTTCGACAAAGGAGTTGACCAGCATATTGGCGTTCACGTGGGAGATGCTCTTCCGAACCGTTTCCTCCGTGACGATCCCGCCAATAAATCCATCATAAGCCTGCTTTGCGGATTCGCAAACCTCAAGGCGGAACCACATCAGCGACGAGAAGAAGATCACGATGAGCACGGTGACCCATACGACGGTGGATTTCCCGAATTTACCATGGGTGTCCAGGATGAACACGCGCCTGTACAGCAGGAATCCCGCGAAGCACCAGATGACGAGAAGCAGGTACGACTCGGTCGAGAGCGAACTCCCGGAAAGATAATTCGGCACCAGCATAAGAACGCTGAAGACGATCGACATGGCAAGGCCGAAAACGCCCGCGGATTTTTCGACGGTATGACCGCGGCCCTTTGCTCTCCTGAGAAGGACAAGCGCGGCGGCTGAAATGTAACCGTAGGCGATTGCGGCGCCCAGGTTCGACAGATCGACCGGCCAGCCGATCACCGTGCGCCCAAGGAACGGGATCGGGAGGGAAATGCACATCACGGTGAGAATGGCATTTACGGGGTTTCCTTCTCTGTTGCATTTGCCGAACCATTTCGGGATCATATCGTCGTCGGCCATCGCGCGCATCAGGCGGCTGACCGCGATATACGTGGCGAACAGCGCCGTGAGCTGACCGGACAGCATGGAGCCGCCGATCACGGCCACTCCCAGCGAACCGAGCGCCTTTTTCGCCGCAGAGAACACGGGCATTCCGGCGATCCCGTGAAGGCGGGGAAGCGCGTTGATGTACTCTTTCCAGTTCGAATAGCTGTCCGGCAGGGCAAGCGTGGGGAGAAGCGCAAGAAGGATATAAGCCAGTGCTGCGAGAAGGATTGCCGAAAGAAGCAGGGAGAATGTGCGTTTGACCGGGAAACGGAACTCCGACGAGGACTGGACGACCGCCTCGAATCCGACGAAAGCCCATGGGACCATGGCAAGGCTCCTGAGTATCTGGACCGCTTTCGGACCGCTCGACGAAAACGCCGGTCCCATGGCCGCCATGCCGCCCTTGTGCTGCGCCAGCGCGGCGACGAAACAGATCACGACGCCGGCGAGAAGTATGAATGCAAAGAACGTGTGGAGCCCGATCGCGAGGCGTTTGCCGACGATGCATACGCAGGCGCACAGCACGATCGCGGCGAGAGACAGCAGGACTTCCCCGAGATACACGTCGAATCCGACCATCGTGTAATGAAACCCGAACTGGAGTGCGTCGTCGAAAAGGAATCGCGCCAGCAGGACAAGCGCCGTGGCGTTCGCCCACAGGATCGCCATGTACGTCAGAAACAGGAACCACCCCATCAGGAACCCGTGGTTCTGTCCGAACACTTTCGTGATAAAACCGTAGGTCCCGCCTGAACTCTGGATATGTGTCGTGGCCTTGTGGAAATTGAACGCCAGAATGACGATCGCAGCCGTACCGATCAGGAAGCCGATGATCGTACCCGCGGGCCCTGCGTTCGGCAGAAACATCGTGCCGGGAAGAACAAATGCGCCCCAGCCAACCGCATAACCGAAGGAGAGCGCGAGCGCTCCCGCGAATGACAGATATCGATTGTCCTGCATCATATCACCTGACGCCTGTCATTGGAGCTGTTTGCAACCACGGGAAGGTTTTCACAATATCCATTCAAATCCTCTCATGTTTCAGTGAGCTGGCTATGTATCGACATATGTTTTCGTAATATACATTCAACAACTCATTTTGTCAAATGTATTTTTGTCATCTTTCGTCCACTTCCCGATTTCATGCGACCAAATGATCGTGTTTTTTTTCTTTGAAGCAGGCTTATTTCCCTTGACAAAATATGAACATGCATATATATTTTAGAGTAAACGCTTAAAACATTCTTTTCGGAATATGGCGGGAGTTCGGCCTGCAATCTCCTGAGGACGGTCGCGGGATGAACCCTGTTTTTCCGGGATAACATTCGGATTCACCGGTCAGGCCGATTTGAGGTCATGGCTTCATTCCCTTGGATCCGGGAAAGGCAGACGACAATTGTTTCGCGAACTGTGTTCCAAATTCAAGCCCAGGCTGCTTATCCTGATATTCGGCATCCTGACCCTGCTTCTGCTCAGCTTCCTCTTCTTCAACCTGAACCGGTTGAACCGCAACATGGACGAAACGAAGCAGACCCACAATTATCTTCAGGACTGTGACGAAGCCGGCGATCTGATCCGCAAGGGGTCGGATATCCTGACCAGCTCCGTGGAACGATATGTCATCACGGGCAATCCGGTGTTCCGGGACCGTTATTTCCTGGAAGCGAAGCGCGATAAAAACCGGGAAGCGGGCCTGGAAAAGGTCAAGGATTTCCCGAACGCCGAAATGCTCCGCCGCGACCTGGATGAAGCCATGCGGTATTCGATGGAATTGATGTCGCTCGAGTATCATGCCATGCGCCTCGTCACCTCAGATGCGGAGCTTTCCTCTCCGGATTGTCCGCCGGAGGTTCGCGACTACGTGCTGACCGAAAGGGAAAAAGCCGCTTCGCCGGAAGACCGCAAGAAAATGGCGAGCGACATCGTCTTCGGTCTGAATTACCTCACATACAAGGATCACATCTATTCCTCCATCGAACACAGTCTGCGGGATGCCGATGTATTCCTGAACCAGTACCGCACCAGCCTCACTGAGCGGTACAAGGTCTTGTACGTTTACCAGCTCTGCACCTACGCGGGGTTCTTTCTGGTCCTCCTCGCTTTCGGGACATTCCTGATTCGCCAGCGCGGACGTGCTAACACATTCCTCCGCATCGTCCTCGACAACATCCCGATGCTGTTCTCCATCAAGGACGCCCGCACCGAGCGCTATGTGGACTGCAATATGGCGTTCGCCCGCTATGCGTGCCGGAATACGGTCGCCGAGGTGATCGGCAATACCGACGCACAGATATTCGACGAGGCAACGGCCAATCAATTTGTGGAGGACGACCGCAAAACTCTTTCCGGGGATGTCACGACCTCTTTCTTCGAAAACGCCCTTGACGCGCACGGCAAGCCATACAGTTTCCTGACGACCAAGCTCAAGATCCGGGACATGGACGGCAATACATGCCTTTTCGGGCTGTCTCAGGACGTGACGGAGGCGATGGAGAAGCAGCGCAGCAGTGAAGCGATCGCCGAGGCGCTGCTCGCCCTTCAGACCTACGATGCCGTCTCCCACCCGCAAAAAGTCATCGAGGTCATCCGCAAGCGTCTCAATGCGGATTTCTGCCATCTGATCCGCTTTGACGAGGCGTCGAACGAAGCCGTCGTCGAACCGGACTGCCACGCGCACCTCGATCCCTCGACTCCGTGCGAACTCGTCGTGGCCTCGCTGAACGACTTCCGCTACTACACCCGGCACTCAGAACCTCTGGAGCCGTTTGAAATCGAGGAAAGGGCTCCCCTTGAGATCCTGCGCATGTATGCCGTGCTGGACGCGAAAACCGGCGAATGGCAGCCGACGACGACATATTCCATGCCCGTAAACCGCCAGGGCAAGCTGTTCGGCACCCTGGCCATCGGCTACGCGATGCGGCGTACGCTTTCCCAGTTCGAAAAGGAATTCATCGAAACGAGCGTGAAGATCCTGGAGAACGCGCTGGAACGCCAGAAGACCTACAGCGACCTGAGCGCGGCGAACGCCCGCATCAACCGCGAATACGATTTCGTGAACAACATCTTCGACATTATGCCCATCCCCTGCGTCATCAAGGACGTCGGCAACGATTTCCGGTGCATGCGCTGCAACGAGGCATACGCCAGGCTCTTCCAGAAGCCGCTCTCCGAGATCGTCGACCTGAACAGCGCAGACCTTTTCTCGCCGGAAATCGCACAGCGGCTCCGCAATGCCGACCAGGAGGCGATACGCGAAAACAAGATGATCTTCGAAGAACTCGTCTGCACGTTCCCGGACGGGGTGGAGCACACGTTCCTTTACCGCCGCGGCCCGATGACGCTTCCCGACGGACGTCTGGTGCTCTTCTGCGTGGCGGAGGATATTACCGAACTCCGGCTGCAGACGAACAAGGTGCTTCAGATCAACGAAAAGCTTCAGGGCGAATACCAGCGTGCGGTCAACGCCGAGGAAGCGGAGACATTCTTCGCCAAATCGCTCAAGTCCATCCTCGCAATGCCGCCCGACCAGGACGCCATCATCCCCAGCATCAAGGAAGTCGGCGAATACATCGGCGCCGACCGCTGTTTCATCTATTACCGGGTCAAGGACGATGAGGGGAATTCCAGCTGGAATCTCACCTACGAATGGTGCGGCGAAGGGATCGAAAAGAAGTTCAAGTCCCAGGCGGATGTCAACATGTTCCCTGACGTATGCGAGGCGCTTGATCACGGCATGGATTTCCTTGCCACGGACATCCGGTCGATCCATCCGGTCACATGCGCCTGGCTCCAGGCGCAGAAAGTCCAGTCGATCATCATAACGCCGCTTCGCGATGAGAACGGCGAGATTTTCGGATTCATCGGATTCGATTTCGTCCTCCACGCCCAGGAGCAGTTCTCCGAACGCATCATCCGAAGCGTGCACGAGGCCGCCGACGTGATCCTGATCTGCCGGGAACGCAACAAGCGCCAGGCGACCATGTCCAAAGCGGTCGCGGAGGAAAAGCTCCGCTCCGAAATCTTCGAAAGCGCCGCAATCCCGCTTCTGCTCTTCAAGCCGGACGGGGCCATCGTCACCGCGAACTCCGCCGCGCTCAAGGCGTTCGGCGGGTCCCTCTCCCAGGTCGTCGGCTGCAAATGCCATGATTTCGTCTGCCAGTTCGAAACCAGACCGGAGGAATGCCCCCTGCGCCATCCGGAACGCAGTTCGCAGGAATTCCTGCTCCATCGCCGCGACGGGCAGTATTTCGCGATCAAGACGCAGACGATCCGCAATGACAAAGGCGATCCGCTGTACATCCTCGAATGCGCGGTCGACATGACCGAAACGCATGAGCTTCATGAAAACGCCGAGGCGATCGCGCAGTCGCTCCTGGCGCTTCAGTCCAAGAACGTCATCTCCAGCCCCATTCAGGTGCTGAACATCATCCGCCGACGCCTCGGCGCAAACGCCGTGTATCTGGCGCAGTACGACCGGAAGGCCGGAGTCGCCTTCCTGAACCCGGAATACACGCTGCTGGACAACGGAGAAACGCTCGCGGGACGCGCCGAAGCCGGACTGGATGACCTCGCACCGTTCCTTGACAAGCTGAAGGACGAAGGCATCTGCGACTTCGAAGGAAGCAGCCGGAGAATGATCCGGAACGCCTATGCGAAACGGTCACAGGGCATCAGCATCCCGCCAAGCGAAACCATCGTCATGGTGCCGCTCGAAGTCAGAGGAGAAAGCTGGGGCAACCTCAGCATCACCTATGCGAAGCACAGAAATCTCGGCGAACGCGACAAAGATTTCTTCATCCGCTGCCGCGAAGTCCTGGAGGCGGCTTTGGAACGCAAGCTCTACGACGACGACCTCCATGCCGCGCTGGACAAGGAGATCGCCGCGGAAAAGGCGAAGAGCTTCTTCTTCTCCTCCGTCAGCCACGACATCCGCACTCCGCTCAACGCCATCATCGGGTTTTCCGAACTGCTCATCGACGGCATCATGGACGAACAGGAACGCCTCAAAGCGCTGTCGGCGATCTCCACCAGCGGCCAGACCCTGCTCCAGCTGATCAACGACGTGCTCGATCTCTCCAAGCTTGAATCAGGCAAGATGGTCATCAACCCCGTGCTGACCGATGTCCGCGAACTGGCGTCTTCGGTCCTGCACACGTTCGACGTGTCCGTCATGAACAAGCCCGTCGTGCTGAAGGAGGAGTACGGCGCCCTGCCGTTCCTCGAGGTCGACCCGCAGCGTATCCGCCAGATTCTTTTCAACCTCATCGGAAACGCCGTCAAGTACACGCAGCGCGGTGAAATATGCGTCCGGGCTTCGTTCCGACAGGACGTCGGGGATGAAAACGGCGTCCTTATTATCTCCGTCAGCGACACCGGATGCGGCATCGCCGACGAGGACAAGGAAAAACTCGTGAATCCATTTGTCAAGGCAGGCGTCGATGCCAAGATCAAGGGAACCGGGCTCGGTCTCACCATCTGCAAGCAGCTTGCATCCCGAATGGGCGGGCATTTCTCGTTCGTTTCCGAACTTGGTAAAGGTTCCACATTCGCGCTTGAGCTCCGCGATGTGAAGTGCGTGGAAAGGACGCCGGAGTCTCAGAAGAAAGTCGCCTCCGGGCAGGAACTGATCCGCCTGGAAATGAAGCGTGAAGCCGTAGACAGAAAAGCCTCCGGCAACCAGACGAAGCCTGAAGATAAATCCGCCTCGGAGAAGGAAAAGAAAACAAAAGACACTGCGCCGATTCCGGCATCCGTTTCCACTCCCAAGCTCAAGAAACAGTTCCATGTCCTGATCGCGGATGACGTCGCACTGAACCTCGCAGTTCTGAAGGCGCTTCTCGCCAAGATCGGGGTCAGCGAAGTCGTGAAGGCTGTCAATGGCTCTGAAGCATGGGACAAAGTTCAGAGTGTGGAAAAGCCGTTCGACATCGTCCTGACCGATATCTGGATGCCCGAAATGGACGGCAAGGAATTTGTCGCCAAGATCCGCGCGGACAAACGTTTCGCCGATCTTCCCGTCTATGCCGTTACCGCTGACATCGAAGCGCAGAAAGACTTTGTCGAGCACGGTTTCACCGGACTTCTCCTGAAACCCGTCACCATTGATAAGATTTCCGGGATCTTCCAGAATGAATGAACTCCCCCGCCGCAGGTTGCGGGGATCGTTCATCAGATCCGGGCGGACGAACGCTTCGCCGAGCTTCCGGTCTATGCCGTCACCGCCGACGTCGAGGAACAGAAAAACTTTGCCGAACGCGGCTTTACCGCCGTGCTTCTGAAGCCGCTCACCATCGACATCCTATCAAAATTCTTCAGCTGAGACCGCTCCCACGACAGTCTCTCGCTCAAAAAAAACACTGGGACAGATGTGGAGCAAAACACGCCGCGTGCGAGCATTCTTGGGACTCCTTGTTTCGTTTGTTGTTTTGGCGGTAAAAAAAAGACTTGACATGGAGTCCTTTTTCAACGTCATTTCGCGTTTTGCACTCCGCCACCTATACATGATATAGCTTTCATGAATAACCTTGATCGAGGCGTAGGAGTTGAAGTCGGCTTTTTCCTGCTTTTAACTTTTTTCAACAAAATACATAAAACTCCCTTGTTTTTTTTAGTTGTGCTATTTTATTTTAGCTTCTCCATGATGAATTTCATCCGGTAAAGTTCAATCTGTCCGATTCCATATGTCCGCCACGATTCATTGCCTTGTCGATACCCTTGCCGAAGCGGGATACATGCCCGAATTCGGGCTGTCGCTCTTCCTCGAAGCGAACGGACGCCGGATCCTGTTCGATACGGGTGCGGGCGAGGCACTGGTCCCGAACGTCGCCCGGATGGGGATCGACCTTGCTTCCGTTACGGATATCATCTTGTCGCACGGGCATTACGACCACACTGGCGGGCTTGCGAGACTTGACCCGCCGCCTCAGACTCCGGTTTATGTCGGGCGAGGCATTGCGGAGCCGTGTTGGAGTCTGCACGACGACGGCACGAAACACAGAATCACGATGCCGCCTGAGTCACAGAGTGTCCTGGCAAAATGCCGAGTTCGCGTAATTGATGCTTTCACCGAGATTTATCCCGGAATCTTTCTGACAGGACCAATTCCCCGCGAATCGGGAGAAGACTGCGGTGGCCATTTCTTCTCCGACGAAGCATGCACGATGCCGAATCTCATCCCGGATGAACAGGCGCTTCTTCTGGCCTCCGGCGTGCTGATCACGGGCTGCTGCCATGCCGGGATCATCAACACGGTCAAAGCCTGCCGGAAAGCCTGTCCTGACATTGCCATCCGCACCATCATCGGTGGACTTCACCTGCGGCACGCAAGCGAGGAACGTCTTGAACGCTCTGCGGCATTTCTTGCCTCGCTCAACCTTGAACGCCTCATTCTGATGCACTGCACCGGGGAGAACGCGGTGGAATATCTCCGTTCCCGCCTGTCCTGCGAGGTCACCACGCTTCCTGTCGGGCAGGGGCTGAACCTGTAAAGATTCAGGAGGGATCCGCCTTGATTTTTCCTCGAACATGTGATAATTTAAAATCTCTCGCTATCAACAAATAAGAAGGAGTCAGCATGAAAATCGCCGGCTGTTTTCAGCATGCGGCGATGGCCATGCTTGGCGCGTTGGAAATAGTCCGCCTCCAACGCGGGTATTAGTTTGAAGTGTCCTTGAAGAAAAACACGGGCTGAAATGAATCATTGTGCAGACCTGATAATTCTCTCCGGGAAACGGCAAAACAAGCAAATAATTCCGAATTATTTCGCTTTTAATTAAAATTTTCTGAAAAAAAAGCGAAAAAAGCGGGACCGAGTTTGAAAAAGGGACGGAGGGGCTGTATAGTAATTGCTCCATGTGTTTCGCGGCAAATTGTGGTGATTGCCGCGCATTCCAAAGCACAAGCCGCACGTATGACAAAATGAACCGGAGCATGAACCCCGGGGCGTTCTGTCATGGAATCGAACGTCATACAAACTTATCGGAGTACGAAAATGAAAGTCACTTCGTCTATCAAGCGCAGATGCGAGAATTGCCAGATCATCAAGCGCAAAGGCGTGGTCCGCGTGGTCTGCTCCCGCAACCCCCGCCACAAACAGAAACAAGGCTAAGCACGGAGACAACCCACCATGCCCAGAATTTTAGGTGTAGACATCCCGATGAACAAGCGCGTGAAGTATGCGCTTCAGGCCATTTACGGCATCGGTCCCGCGATCGCGGAAGAAATCATCGTCAAGGCGAACATCGACCCGAACCTGAAGGCGAGCCAGCTTTCCGACGAAAACATTTCGGCCATCACGAACCTGCTTCAGAACGACTACACGGTCGAAGGCGATCTCCGCCGTGAGATCATGATCAACATCCGCCGTCTCCAGGCGATCGGATGCTATCGCGGCCTCCGCCACAAGAAAGGCCTGCCGACCCGCGGCCAGCGTACGCGCACCAACGCCCGTACCCGCAAAGGCAAACGCGTTACCGTCGGCGCCATCCGCGACAAGACCCAGCGCCGCACCGCCGCCTCCGACAAGGCCGCGGCCCAGGCCGCCGATGCCGGCAAGGCCAAGAAGTAATCCGCCTGAGACACGCAACCGAAACAACGAAAAGGTCATTGATCCAATATGTCCGACGAAATCAAAGAAACCGCCGCTGCGACTCAGGCTGCAGCCGAAGCCGAAGCTCCGGCCGCCGAGACTCCCGCGGTTGACAACAAGCGCAAGAAAACCGGCCGTTACATCCCGAACGGCATCGCTTTCATTCACGCCACGTTCAACAACACCAAAGTCGCGTTCACGGACCTCCACGGCAACGTGATCGCATGGTCCTCCTCCGGCAAGAACGGCTTCAAGGGCTCCCGCAAGAGCACCGCGTACGCCGCCCAGGTCGTGGCCGTCGACGCCGCCAAGAAGGCGCAGGCTTTCGGCATGAAGGACGTCGAAGTCCGCATCAAGGGACCGGGCGCCGGCCGCGAATCCGCCGTCCGAGGCATCGCCTCCACCGGCATGGAAGTCAGCTGCATCAAGGACATCACCCCTGTCCCGCACAACGGCTGCCGTCCCCCGAAGCGCCGCCGCAACTGACGGTTCTTCCGTTATTCTGTCCGCGCCGGCGTGGTCCGGCGCCTCAGCTTAACCCCGAACCGATAAACCAGTCAACATACATACCGGAGGTACTTCAATATGGTTTCTGTTTCCCCATTTCCGATGCCCAAAGGGATCGTCATTGACGAAGAAAGCGCGACGAACACCTATGCCAAGTTCACCGCCGCTCCGTTCCAGAGCGGATTCGGACACACCATCGGCAACGCGCTCCGCAGGGTGCTGCTCTCCTCGCTCGAGGGCGCGGCGATCTCCGCGGTCCGTTTCGACGGCACCACGCACGAATTCTCCACGCTTCCGCATGTGATCGAAGACGTCACCGAGATCATCCTCAACCTGAAGAAGGTCAAGCTCAATCTGAACTCCGATCAGGTCAAGGTCCTCGAGATCCGCAAGAAGAAAGCCGGCCCCGTCACCGCGGGCGACATCATCACCGAAGGCACCGTCGAGATCCTCAATCCCGACCAGCTCATCTGCACCCTGGACAAGGACTGCCCGTTCCGCTGCGAACTCGAAGTCACCAAGGGACGCGGCTGGAAGCCCGCCGAACGCAACAAACGCCCCGACCAGCCCCTCGGAACCATCGCGATCGACTGCCTCTTCAGCCCGATCACGTACGTCCGCTACCAGGTCAGCGCCACCCGCGTCGGCGAGGAGACCGAAATGGACAGCCTTACGATCGAGATCCACACCGACGGCCGTGTGACGCCGCAGGACGCGCTTGAAAAAGCCGCGAGGATCCTCAAGGACCATCTCCGTCCGTTCCTCGGCAGCCATGCCGCCGATTCCGACGTCTACAATCCGATCTCCGAAGAGGACATGAAGCGCTTCAAGCTCCTCACGCAGGACGTCGAAGTCCTCGAGCTCAGCGTCCGCGCGCAGAACTGCCTGAACAATGCGGACATCAAGCTCCTCGGCGAACTCTGCCTCAAGACGGAATCCAAGATGCTCAAGTACCGCAACTTCGGCAAGAAGTCCCTCGACGAGATCAAGGAAAAGCTTGCCACGTTGAACCTCTCCCTCGGAATGCCCCTCTCCGAAGAACTCGAAAACGCTATTCAAGCCGAGGCCGAACGCGCCAAGGCCGTGAAGAACAAAGCGGAAGGCTAATATCATGCGCCACCTCGTACATACTGCTAAACTCAACCGCAACTGCGGCCATCGCAAGGCCATGCTTGTCAATCTCGCATGCAGCCTGATCGAACACGAATCCATTCAGACCACCACGATCCGCGCGAAGGAACTCCGCCGCTTCGTGGAACGTCTCATCACCATGGCCAAGGCCGGCGGCGACCACAAGCGCCGTCTCGCTTACGCCAAGCTGAAAATCAACACCCCGTCCGAATTCGCCCAGACCAAGAAGCTCGTCCTCGCGAAGCTCTTCGACGAACTCGGACCGCGCTTCGCCGACCGTCAGGGCGGATACACCCGTATCATCCACATGCCGGCCCGCAGAGGCGACTCCGCTCCCATGTGCCTGATCCAGCTCCTCAACGAGCCCGTCAAGGCCAAAGCGAAGAAGGAAGAAGCCCCCAAGGCCGAAGAAGCCAAGGCCGAGTGAGTTTCACTTGACTGACCGGACGGGCGGTCCGCCGCCCGTTCCGTGTCCGGGCGCAGCCGGACACTTCTTCTGCACACTTGGTGTGTCGCATCCAAGTCCTCCCCCTATCGGGAGGGCTTTTTTTGCGTACAAATGGGGGGGGGAGAAAAACGAGGTTGGTCACGCTGTCAGGGCGACCAGGATCGAGAACATCAGCCACGTGCCGAATACGAGGATGTTCAGGGCGCGGAGCCAGAGTTTTTTCTCGTACCGGATGAAGAGGACCAGCGCGACGCACGTCAGGAAGACGAAGGTTTTCCACGGCAGGATCAGCGCCATCATCAGCCCGAAACACAGCAACATCACGCCCGCCGTGACGAGAAGCGTCCAGTCCTCGGTGAACATCACCTCGAAAAGGAAGTAGAAAAAGATGTACTGGACGAGGACCGGCATATCCCGGTTCAGTTCGAGCCCGACCGACAGCAACAGGACCGCCAGGATCAGGACGAGGATCCCCTTGATGAGATTCCGGCGGAGTTTCCGGCGCTTGCGCATCTCGTCCCGCTGCGCCTCGTTCAGCCGCGGTTCGTCAGTCTCCCGCGCGGAAAGGTCGTGCCCCGGGATGTACTCGGAGATGTCAAGTCCAGATTCGGCGAGATGCTGTTCTTCTCGGTCTGACATTGATGTTTCCTTTCGTTGCGGGGCGTTTTCAGGGGGTCAGCGGAAATCGACAGGGCTGTTGCCGTGTCCGAGCGAAAGCCCGCGCGCAAGGGCGTCGGAGAGGCGTTCCTTGGCGCGCCGGATGCTTTCGAGCATGGGCAACCCGGACGCCAGGCCGCACGCGATGGAGCTGGACAGCAGGCAGCCCGTGCCGTGATTGCCGCACGGCGGCGCAACGCGGGTCGGAAGCCATATGCCGTCGCCTTCGGGCGGCAGGAAAAAATCGTCGAATGAGCCATCCGTGCGGTGTCCGCCTTTCAGCAGAATAGCAGTATGGAAGCGTTTCACGAGCTCGCTCGCTGCTGATTCGATTTCGGCAGGCGTGACGAGCTCCGCCGGATCGCAGCCGAGGAGCTTTGCGGCTTCCGGCAGGTTCGGCGTGAGGAGCGACACGCACGGCGCGAGGAGCTCGACGGCTTCGACCGTGCCGAGCGCGGCGCCGCTGGTGGACGCCAACACGGGATCGAACACAACGTTCGTTACCTCGAACTCACGTAGAAGATCAGCCGTAATGCGGGCGTGATCCGTACCGGGCATCGCACCGATCTTCACGGCGTCAGGCCGGATGTCCGACAACACGGCACGGAGCTGCCGCGCCAGGAATTCCGCCTCAAGCACAAGTACCCCGGTTACGCCGAGCGTATTCTGCACGGTGAGCGCGGTCGGCACGGCCATCCCGTACAGACCGTGCGCTGTGATGGCGCGCAGGTCAGCCTGGATCCCGGCTCCGCCGCTCGGGTCGGACGCCGCTATGCTCAGTACGACTTTCATGACTTAAACCAGTCGTCAAGGCGGTTCAGCACGCGGTCGGCACAGGTAAACTCCGCCCCGGAGAAGAACATGTCCGGCACGCCCGCCGTGCGGAGCCCGCATGAATGCGCGGTCGCAATGCAGAAGGGCGCATCGTCGAAGAGCCAGGTCTCGTGCCTGCGTGTGCCGAGACGTTCGAGCGCGATCCAGTAGAACGCCGGGTCCTTCTTGTCGAGGCCGGTCTCGCCGGTCGTGATGATGTCGACGAAGAGGTCGAGCAAATCGTGTTTAGCGAGAATGGATTCGACCGCCTTTCGGTCGCTGGCGGTGCCGATGACCATGCGGTATCCGCGCCGTCCGGCCTCGCGCAGGAATTCCTCCGCGCCGGGCTTGAGCTGACACGCCATGTAACGCGCGTTCAGCAGGTCGAGCAGGCCCTGCAGGGTCTGTTCCGGCGTGATCTTCAGTCCGTATTCCTGCTGAAGATACGCCGCGCCGGTGACCAGGTCGGCGCAGTTCGCGAGCTTGTCATCCAGGTCGGATTTCGGTTCCGCACCGTTCGCACGAAGAAAATCCTGCGCGAGCCCGAGCCAGACCTGCATGGAGTCGAGCACGGTTCCGTCGAAATCGAGGATCATGCCGGTCTCGTCCGGGAGCGTGAAATCCGCCCGGTCCACGAGCGATTTGAGCTCACGCGCCGCCGCCTTCACGTCCGGCGCGCCGAAGACCGCGGACACGACCGAGACGCCCGCGATGCCGCTGTGTTCGAGCTGGAGCAGATTACCCGCATGAATGCCGCCGATGGCGACCGCGGGGATGTCCACCGCGCCGCAGATGCCCCGGAGCGCGGCATGCGTCACGCACGTGGCGTCGAGCTTGGTCGAGGTCGGGAAAACAGCGCCGACGCCGATGTAGTCCGCGCCGTCATGTTCCGCCCTGAGCGCCTCAGCCACGGTGGCGGCGGAAACGCCCAGGATCGCGTCGGGACCGAGCGCGCACCGTGCCTCGCGGGCGGCGGTGTCGCTCTGTCCCACGTGCAGACCGTCCGCGCCGATCGCCAGCGCGAGCTCGAGCGAATCGTTCACAATGAACGGCACGCCGAACTCGCGGCAGAGCGCCTGGATCGCGAGCGCGTCGGCCTTGGCGGCCTCGAAGGACGCGCCTTTCGCGCGGTGCTGGATGCAGGTCGCGCCGCCTTCAAGCGCGAGGCGGACGCGTTCGACGAGGTTCGGGCCGTCGTCGGTGATGGCGTAGAGTTTGAGGTAATTAGGCCTGACGGACTTCATAATTGAGCCTTTCATGGAGCGCGGTCACATCGAGGTTGCCGACGGCGTCGAAGAGGCGCACCGCGAACGTGCCGACCCCTTCGCCCGGCTTCAGGGATTCGTATGCGATCTGACCGCAGACGCCATAGGCTGCGAGCGCGGCGGCGACCGCCTCGAACTGGAATTTCGGTTCGGCTCCGGCATATGCCGTGGCCAGAGCAGACAGCATGCAGCCGGACCCGGTGACCTTCGTCATGAGCTCGTGACCGCCGCGGATGACCGCGACGCGTCCGTCCGTGCCGCCGACGAGGTCGATCGCACCGGTCACGGCAAACACGCAGCTGTACTTGGCGGAAAGCGCGCGGACATCCTCCACGGCGCGGTCGAGCGTTGCCTCCGTGATCGCATCGTCCGCCGAAGCATCGACGCCGCGCGTGGCGCTTTTCAGGCCGAGCAGGGCGTTCGCCTCGGAACGGTTGCAGCGCACCACGGAAACGCCGCGTTTCAGGATCTCGTGCGAAAGTTCATCGCGGGACGGCGCACACCCCGTGCCGACCGGATCGAGCAGGATCGGGATGCCGCGACGGAGCGCGACTTCCTGCGCGCCGCGGATGGCGTCGCGGAAGGTCGGCGTGAACGTGCCGATATTGATGGAAAGCGCGTCGGCCACCTCCGTGAACTCGACCGCGCCGACCGGATCGTCCGCCATGACGGGCGAGGCCCCGGCGGCAAGCAGCATGTTCGCACAGCCGTTCGTGGTGACGACGTTCGCGAAGCACTCGACGAGCGGGCGTTTCTCGCGAACCTTTGAAAAACAGCGGATCAGCATTGCAATCACCTCATTTATTCATTTCTTTGAGCTTGTTCGAGAGACGGACGGAACAGAAGTCCGGGCCGCACATCGTGCAGTATTTGCCGGACGCGGCATCCTCGGCGCAATGGCTTTCCTGAAGCGCGGCATGGCGGTATTCGCGGGCGCGGTCCGGGTCGAGCGCGAAACTGAACTGGCGTTCCCAGTCGAAGTCCGCGCGGGCATCGGAAATCGCGTTGTCGCGTTCCTGCGCATGGGGCCTGCCGAGTGCGACGTCCGCGGCATGGGCGGCGATTTTGAACGCCACGACGCCGCGGCGCACGTCTTCCGTGTCCGGAAGACCGAGGTGTTCCTTCGGGGTCACGTAGCAGAGCATGGCCGCGCCCCAGTACGCGCCTGCTAGACCGCCCATCGCGGCGACCATGTGGTCGTAGCCGGGGGCGCAGTCGGTGACGACCGGACCGAGGATGTAGAACGGCGCGTCGCCGCAGACCCTCTGCTCGCGCTTCATGTTCATCTCGATCTGGTTGAACGGCACATGGCCGGGACCTTCGACCATCGCCTGGACGTTCGCGGCGCGGCAGCGCCGCACCAGCTCGCCGATCACGTCGAGTTCGCCGAACTGCGCCTCGTCGGACGCATCGGCGATACAGCCGGGCCTGAGCCCGTCGCCGAGGGAAAGCGTCACCTCGTAGTCGCGGCAGATCTTCAGAATGTCGTCGAACGCTTCGTAGAAGGGATTCTCCATCTTGTGGTCGCCGATCCAGGCGGCGATGAGCGCGCCGCCGCGGCTCACGATGCCGAGCTTGCGTTTCAGCGCCGCGGGGATGTGCTTCGCGAGAAGCCCGGCGTGGATGGTCATATAGTCGACGCCCTGTTTCGCCTGGTCCTCGACGACCTCCAGGATGGTGTCGCGGTCGAAGCTGCCCGCGCCCGCGCGGGCGGCGATCTCGTAGACCGGCACGGTGCCGACCGGGATCGGGGACAGCCTGATGAGCTCCTTGCGGAAGAGAGCCAGATCGCCGCGCGTGCTGAGGTCCATAATGGTGTCCGCGCCGTATTTGAGGGAGACGTCGAGTTTTTCGAACTCGTTTTTCGGGCAGCTGGAGGTCTGGGAGTTTCCGATGTTGGAATTGATTTTGGTGCGCAGGGCGCGGCCGATGCCCATCGGCTTCAGACTTGTGTGGTTCACGTTCGCCGGGATCACGATCGTACCGGCGGCGACGCCATCGCGGATGAACTCCGGCGAAAGGTATTCCGAGGCGGCCACGGCCGCCATCTCGGGTGTTACGACGCCCTGTTTCGCGGCGTCCATCTGGGTCCTGTCTGCTTTCATGCTTGACTCCTTGTCGTTGTTGAGCAGGAAAGCATCCATCGGCAAATCCCTTCGCCGGCATGATCCGGATCAGGTCTCATGCGCCGCGTCCGGCGCATACGGGTCGAAGCCCTACGGCTTCCTCTCAGCCCGCCTCGGCGGACTCCCCTGCTCAGGTGTTATGTTATTGTCTGGTTAAGTTCAGTTTGCGATCGAGTCGGTCGACTCCTTCTGACGTTTCTGGAAAGTGCCCGGCTGCGGATAGAGGAGGCGTTCGTCGAGCGCGAAGATCCAGCCTTCCTCCTCGCCGGGCTCCAGGTAAGACTGGACGATCTTCCAGCCGTGGTCGTAAAGGTAGGACGCCTGGGAAACGCGCGGCCAGAGCAGCACGGCGTACTTCGAGCCGAACGCCTTGTAGACGTCCTCCGGGTACGGATCGCCGCCGAGTCCGGGCGTGGTCGAAGTCAGCAGCAGCGTGCGGCGCGGGTCCTTCGAATACGAGAACATCGGGTCCATGCCCCACTGCCACAGGTGGTCCGTATCGTTGTAGAAGAGCGCCGGAAAATCGCTCCAGTCCAGATTGACGACCGGACGCCCATCGGGCACGTGTTCCTTCAGGAACGCGGTTATCTTCGGCAACGGCTGGACCAGCACCTGCGGGCATTCCTTGATGAAGTAGTGCGAGGAATAAATGCCGAGGCCGACCGTCAGGGCAGCCAGCAAACCCGGAACGCCCCATTTGTATTTGCTCAGCGGCAGACGGAAACCTTCGCGTGTCATGTGCTCCAGAAGGAGCAGGAATGCGATCGCGACGAACGGCCCGGAATATTCCACGGTTCGTACCGCCACAAATATACCGACAGTGAAGCCGCCCGCGAGAACCGTGACCGCGATGATGTTCGGATCAATCTTCCACAGACCTTTGCGTTCGACCAGACGGACGAACATCATCAGGATGCACCACGCCATGAGGTAGAGCGGGGCGACGGTCCTGTTGAATCCGAAGCGCGGAGCCAGCATTTCGGTTGGCTTCGAAAGGCGGACGCCCGCCATCATAGGCGCGATCAGGGCGTCCCACGACTGGACTTTCCAGATAACGAACGAATTCGGGAACTGCGGATGAAGTGTGAGGCCGAGCAGGACGCCGCCGAGCGACAGTACCGGCAGCCAGAGTTCGCGCCAGCCGCCGCTTTTCAGCCGCGACAAGGCGAAGATCAGCGGAATGATTACGATGAAGTGCGGATTCGAATAGCTCCAGGCGAAGCAGAACGACAGCACGCCGACCACCGCCAGACGGAACCGGAACGAGCCTTTCGCCAGCAGTCCGGTCGTGAACGTCAGGAACGCGATGGACAGGATATGAGGACGCAGTACGGAGAGGCGGAACGTGTAGTTCGGCACGATGACCGAGAAAAGAGGCGCGCCGAGCAACAGATAGAGCGGACGCACCCCGAGCCGCCGGGACGCGAAAACACAGCCCAGGATCGCGAGGGCGGAGTAGAACAGCGCGGCGACATGAAACGGCGGATTCAAGGCCACGCCGAATGCCTTTTCAATCGTGAAGATGACATTGATCCCGGCATGGTACAGCAGTTCCTTGTCCGCGAAACGGTCCTTCCACACGGACATCTGCGTCCAGGGGAACTCTTTCGCGGCATACACCTTCGGCCCGAGCTTCGCCATCATCGCGTGGTACAGCGCGTCCTGCGAATTCTCGCCGGTCTTCATCACATAGATGCGAAGCGCGCCCAGCCATACGAACGGAATCAGGAACGCGAGCACGAGCATGATCCGTCCGAAACGGCCATGCTTGCTGCTCGGACGTGCGGAAACCTCCGGAGACTGAGCTTCGGTCTGCGGCATCTCCGGCGTCTGTGTCAGGAGCGTTTCCTGTTCCATGAAAAAACCTCAAAACAAATCATATTCCCGCCATACGGGCGCGAAAAATCTTAAACCCAATAAAATACAGCCGAAACGCCAGAACTTCAACCGGAAAGCGGAAGATAATCGTTCTTTTTTTCGGAAAAAGGCTTGTCGCAGCGTGACACAAAGCCCCCCGGCAATGTTGTTTTAAGCGTTCCACATCGGTTCATCCCCAAAAAAACAGAAAAAAACAGCTGAAACCCTGTTGAAAAAACAACGATAAAGATGTACATTACTTTCTAAGCAAGATAATAAGGCAACTAATTCATGCTCGCCAGCCATGCAAACTCGTTTCTCGCATATCACAAAGTCCGTTCTCTTTGAGGCGGTTCCCATGTTTCGCCGGGGACTGTCTCTCCTCCTTTTCCTTGCCCTGATCCTGTTCGCGGTTCCTATGTCCGCTCAGGATGAGGAGGAAGGGACGGAAGAGGAAATGGAAGAGGTCGAAGAGGAAGCCGAGGAAGAACCCGAAGAATATGAAGAAGAGGAAGAAGAAGAGGATGAATCCGGTATAGACGCATCCGCCGAAGAATCCAAAGATCAGCCGGAAGAAGCCGCCCCAGCGGCAGAAGAACATTCCCGCTGCGTTCTGCTGCTCCTCCCGTTCACCGCCTCATATGCCGAGCATGTATACGTTTCAAACACCGTCTCAAGGCACGTGGCATCGCTGGACGGTTCCTTCATTGTGATGCAGAAGGAATTCGATATGCTGAACGCCTCGCAGGAGGAGCTTCAGAGCCGGTTTGAAAGCCTGAAGCCGCTGTTTGAAAGCGGCGACGTGGCGGCAGTGATCGGCATCGGGCAGGAACTCCTGCCGTTGCTGAGCAAGAACGCCGGACTGATCCCGGAAAAAACCGCTCTGCTTCTCTTCACGGAAAGGATGCCGCGGGAAACAGAATTCGCGGGACATGAAAATACCGGCGGTGTTTTTCTGGATAATCCGGTGGAAAAAACGATTGACCTGATCTTCCAGGTCTTTCCCGGAACGAAACGCATTATCCCGCTCGCCGGACGTACGGAGACGGGAGAACGTTTTATCACCGGCGTCAAAGAGGCTTTGACCACATCGCATCCCGAAACAGAGTGCGTCATCATCGACAACAAAACGGTGGATACGCCTGAAATGATTCGGCGCGTCGCCCAAAGCGGCAAGGATTCCGTGGTGCTGTTCCACTCGTGGTACGGCCTCAACGCCGTGAACTTGGCGTCCCTGTCGTTCTTCCTGCAGCGCCTCTGCCTCAATCCTGACGTTCCGGTCTTCGCGGTCCATGATTCGATGTTCGCGTTCCATGTCGCCGGCGGTACCGTGTGCCAGTCCCGGACGGCGGCCGACAAGTTGGCCAAACTGCTTGACCAGTGTGTGGTTTATGAATACTCCGCAAAAGACAACTGGGAAACGGTCGAAGCAAAGAGAATCATCACCGCCAGCAGTTTCCAGAGGTTCGGTGTCAGCCGCAACACCAATGCGGAAATTCTGATGATCGGCATGGACAACCAGTCGATGTTCCGCCGGGAAAATGCCCGCGCGCTGGTCACCGTAACGTTCTCCGTTGTGCTGGTTCTGGCACTGCTCTGCTACATCGCCGTATGGGACCACTACCGGCGCCGTCTGCTGAAACTTCTCCGCGCCGTGTTCAAGCAGATACCGAGCCGCATCGTCATCGGCAGCCGCAACGGCATCGCGCATTTCATTCACGTGGGCAAGTTCGGCGAGGACAGCGGTCTCGTACGGTTCCCTGTGAACGAACTTCCGGAATACGCGGACGAGACATTCCGTCATGCATGGGAAGAAGTCTTCGCTACCGGCGAGACGCAGAAATTCCAGATGGCCACGGGCAGCCGGCACCGTTCCGTGGAAATGGCGCTTTTCGAGAACAAAGAGATTTTCGGGCGCGACACGGCATTCTGGATTTCGCACGACGTCGAAGATCTGCTCCAGGCGCAGAATGAACTGAAAACCGGCCTGGCCAATCAGGAAAAACTGAACGATCTTTTTGCCGCCTCCCTGAAAATGCTCTCCTCCGATGCCACGGCCGTCGACATGACAAACGATGTACTGTCGTTCATCGTCCGCAGCGTGAAGGAGCATCTGAAGGCGGACTTCTGCTGCATCATGCGTTACAATATGGAAAAAAAGTGCATGGAGCTTTTCGTCAGCGAGGCTTCCGACGGACTGACGATAAACGGAGACAAGGATTTCATCCCGTTCCCGGAAGAGAAAGACAATCATGTTTTGCATCGTCTGGAACAGCATCTTCCGGTGGTGCTGAAAGATTATCCGGACTTTCTCCTGAAAAAACAGGACGCCGGGCAAACGGGGAACAAACGTCCGAAAAAAATCAGCCTGTGCATGTCGCCCGTCTTCATCGACGGCAAGCTCTGGGGACATCTCGCCGCAGTCTATCAGAAGGGAAAATACGAATTCACCGATCAGTGTCTGCAGTTCCTCCAGGGTACGGCGCACGTTGTGGAAGCCATGCTCGAATACCGCTTCATCCACTCCAGACTCGAACGCGGCGAATACGAGAAGCAGCTCATCATGGAGAACCTGCCGCTGCCGCTCATCCTGCTGGACCGCAACCTGAACCTGATCCAGCGCAATTCCGCTGCGAAGAAGGATCATCTGCTCGGATTCCCGGACGCACTTCACGACAAGCTCTGCCACACCGTTTTCTGCAAGGCGAAGAATCCGCCGGAGGACTGCCCGGTCCGCGGCGTCCTGTCCGACTTCAAGCCGCACGTGAAGGCACTGACGTTCAACGGCAAGGACTACATGGTCAACGCCTACCCGATCATGATCGGCGGCGAGCTCACGAACATTCTGCTGGCATGGTTCGACGTGACCGCGGAGAACGAAAACCAGCGCAAACTCGAGGCCGCGCTCACAGAGGCGAAGGACGCCAGCAAGGCAAAGAGCCTCTTCCTCGCGTCCATGAGCCACGAACTCCGCACGCCGCTGAACGCCGTGATCGGCTTCTGCGAGCTCCTGCAGAACAGCGCGCTGCCGCGTGAAAGCCAGCTCGAATACCTCAAGTCCATCTCCGTGGCCGGACATACCCTGCTCGACCTCATCAGCAACATCCTCGACACCTGCAAGCTCGAAACCGAGCAGGTCGAACTCCAGAACGAGAAGACCGACGTCCGCAGGATCGTCACCGACATGGTCGGCATGTTCAAGTCGCTCGCCGAAAAGAAGCAGCTCGCACAGCCGCTGGTGGTCCCGGACGATCTCCCGTACGTGGTGCTCGACCGCATGCGCCTGCGCCAGGTGCTGGTGAACCTCCTCGGAAACGCGTTCAAATTCACCGACCGCGGCTACGTCGGCATCAAGGTCACCTGCAATATCCTGGAACAGGGCAAGTGCCGCCTCGCCATCGCCATCCGCGACTCCGGCATCGGCATCTCGCCCGACAAAAAAGATAAGATATTCGAGCCGTTCGTCCAGCAGGACGCCGTCCGCGACACGCACGTCTACAAGGGATCCGGACTTGGCCTCGCCATCTGCGACCGTTACATTAAGGCAATGGGCGGCCGGATCGACCTGGACAGCGACGTCGGGAAAGGCAGCGTCTTCACCATCGTGTTCGAGAGCATCCCGTATATCACCCCGAGCGAGGAAGAACGCGCCGCGGAAAAGAACGGCGAGGCTCCCGCCGCGGAACAGCAGCTGCCGGCGAACGCGTTCAGCGGCTCGGCGACGCCGCAGAAGCCCACTCCGAAGGTCGATCTGAACGGCTACAACGCGCTCATCGTCGACGACGTGCCGATCAACCTGAAGGTCCTCGGCGCCATGCTGAAGGGATTCCACCTCAACATCGTCCAGGCGAACTCCGGCGCCGACGCGCTGTCGAAACTGCCGGACGCCAGGCCCGACCTGGTGCTGACCGACATGTGGATGCCCGGCATGTCCGGCGAAGAGCTCGCGCGGAACATCCGTGCCACGATGGAGGATGGAGACAAGGTCGTCATCATGGCCGTGACCGCGGACGTCGAAAACCAGAACAACTTCGATATGTCCGTATTCGACGGCATCCTCCTGAAACCCGTCACGAAGACATCCCTCGCGTTTGCTTTCCAGGAAATGATCGAAAAGGGCCGTATCACGCCGAAGAGCTGACGGGGCGGCCCTGTCCCCCATCCGTATACGGTTCCGCGGGATACGGCATCGTTTGAGCGGATCGGACTGTTTTGTATTTGCATTTCCCCTTGCACGTGCTATATTATTGTTTACTTATTTTCAGAACCAGAAAGGACTTTTTGCGCCATGTCTCAGGAAAACTTCCTCCAGCAGAATTTCGCCGCCAGGATCGGCGGTTCCAACTTCGGCAAAGACACCAAGATCTACAAGTTCGAGAAGATCAAACGCGCCAAACGCGCCGCCGCCGCGGAGAACCCCGGCGTCGAACTGATCGACATGGGCGTGGGCGAGCCCGACGACATGGCGTTCCCGTCCGTGGTCGCCCGCCTCGCGGAAGAAGCCGCGAAATGGGAGAACCGCACCTACGCGGACAACGGCTGCGCCGACTTCAAGGCCGCCGCCGCCCGCTACATGAAGGCCCTGTACGGCGTCGAGCTCGATCCCGACACGCAGATCGTCCACGCCATCGGCAGCAAATCCGCCCTCACGCTTCTCCCGTCCTGCTTCATCAACCCCGGCGACATCGCCGTCCTGACCGTCCCCGGCTACGGCGTGCTCGGCACATGGACCGAATACCTCGGCGGCGAAGTCGTCAAGCTCCCGCTCCTCGAGGAAAATGGTTTCCTGCCCGACCTGGAGTCCCTTACGGAAGACCAGCGCAAGCGCGCCAAACTGCTCTATCTGAACTACCCGAACAACCCGACCGGCGCGTCCGCCACCGTCGAATTCTTCACGAAGGCGGTCGAGTTCGCCCGCAAAAACCATATCCTCATCGTGAGCGATGCCGCCTATGCGCCGCTGAACTTCTCCGGCAAGCCGCTGAGCATCCTCTCCATCCCCGGCGCGCTCGAATGCTGCGTGGAGCTCCACAGCATGTCCAAGGGCTTCAACATGACCGGCTGGCGCCTCAGCTGGGTCTGCGGCAATCCGCTCGCCGTGAAGGCGTTCGCGACCGTGAAGGACAACGCTGACAGCGGCCAGTTCCTCGCGATTCAGAAGGCCGCCATCGCCGCGCTCGACGACCAGGCCGCCATCACCCCCGCGATCTGCGAGAAATACCACCGCCGCCTCGCCAGCATGGTCGAGACGCTGAAGAAACTCGGCTTCAACGCCAAGGTCCCCGCCGGCAGCTTCTACCTCTACGTGAAGGCCCCGAAGGCCACCGCCGACGGCACGCAGTTCGAAAACGGCGAGGCGTTCAGCCAGTGGCTCATCCGCAACAAGCTCATCAGCTCCGTGCCGTGGGACGACGCCGGACACTTCGTCCGCTTCAGCGCCACGTTCGTCGCGCGCGGCGGCATCGAGGACGAAAAACGCGTCCTCGACGAGTTTGCGCGCCGTCTGGGCGACTGCAAGTTCGTCTTCTGATCCATTATTACCAGCTTTCACGCACAAGGAGCCGGTTTCCCGATGCATGCGTTCCGTTTCGACGACCTCGCCTCGACCGAACCCGGCTCTTTTTTCCGCCTCGAATCGAGGGAGGAAGCCCATCTGTTCCGCATTCTCCGGGCGCGTCCCGGCGAAACGGTCACGGTCATGGACGGACACGGCACGCTCGGAACGGCGGTTGTCGAGACGGACCGCCAGTTACGACTGGAATCGAAGCGCGTCGTGCCGCCGCCCGCGCGGCGTCTGCACCTCTACTTCGCGCCGCCCAAGAAACAGAAGCTCGACTCTCTGCTGAAACAGGCGGTCGAGCTGGGAGTGTATGCTCTTGTGCCCGTTCTCTGCGAACGCTCCGTTGTTCAGCCGGGCGAAAACTCCGTCGCGGGGCGCTGGATGGATCTTTTATTCGAAGCCTGCAAGCAGTCCGGCAACCCGTTCCTCCCCGTCGTCGCTAACCCGATGCCGTTCGCGGCGGCTCTCGCCCATGCCGGCGAAACCTGCGGCGTGCTGATTACAGGGTCCAACCGCACGGGGGTCTTCCCCGAACTCGGCACGGCCTCCGACGTCGCATTCTTCGTCGGGCCGGAAGGCGGTTTCACGGACGCCGAAACGGACGCGATGTTCGCCGCCGGAGCCGCCCCGCTCAGGATCGGCGACTGGACGCTCCGCGTGGAGACCGCCGCGATCGCCGGACTGGGCGTGCTGAACGTCCTCCTCAATTCAAAGGCATAGCTTTCTAAGCTGATGCCACCTCATTCTGGTTTTCTCAAAATAATCTCCGTGATCTCGGGGGGGACGTCAAGCCGGAACATGAATCCGTTCCAGAGGCCCGCGCCGTTGCTCACGTACAGCGTCATATCTCCCACCTGATACTTCCCGGAAACGAAACCTTTGTTGGCGTTCTTCACCAAGAAGGCCGGTAATCCGGCGATCATACCGCCGTGCGTGTGCCCGGAAAGCTGAAGCGAAACGGGATATTTCGCGTATTCACGCGCAAAGCGCGGCTGATGCGACAGCAGAATGACCGGAGCACCCTCGGGAGCACCGGCAAGCGTCTTATCCAGATCCGGTTCCTCGCGTCCGGCATACCATTTGTTGCCGCGCATCTTGTCCGGCAGACCGGCGATCACGAGCTGCGCACCGTCCTTTTCGATCACGACGTGCCGGTTGAACAGCGTCTCAATGCCGACGGAATCAAGGAACGCGATCCATTCGTCGAGCCCGCGGTAATACTCATGATTGCCGGGCGAGGAGTAGACGCCGTGTTTCGCATGCAGGTCGCCGAGCTGATGCATGTTCGGCCTGATCTCGTCCGGCTTCAGGTCGCCCAGATCGCCGCCAAGCAGGATGAGGTCGGGATGCACGGCGTTGGCGCGGCAGACGACGGTCCAGAGGTAATTCGGCAGGCTGGCCTTGCTGATATGGGTGTCGGTGATATACACGATGCGGAATCCGTCGAACGCGTCCGGCAGGTTTTGGATCGTGATCGCCACGGGTTTGACCTTGGGCGGACGCACTGCATTGAACTCGCCCCACGCCGCCAGAAAACCGGAGAGGATCAGGATGACCGCGATGCTGTATTTCTGGTTCGGGATGCGACGTTTTTTGAGATGCATGACGAGCAGGGCCATGTCCCGCAGGAAGAAGAACGGCGTGGAGAAGACGAGCATGCCGGAACACCAGGCGACGAGCAGAAGCAAAAAACGAGGCAGAATCCCCGTGAAGATCACGAACTGGACTGCGACCGCAAAAAAGAACAAACCCAGCGCGATGAGCGGGCGGTATTTTTTATTGACGGGCAACGACAGTCCGATGCTGCACGGCGCGTACGCGACTGCGAAAAGAAGCAGGGCAACCCACATAAAAAGACTCCGAATCTTGGAAAAACAGAAAAAACAGTCCGAAACGAGCCGGAAAACGGAATTTTCTTTAATTTAGACGCGTTTTCTCTTTTTTCAAGGTTTGATTTTTCAGTTTTTTATAGTATATTGTTGGAAAAATGTTTTTCCGATTCTTACGCATGACCAGAACCACGAGGTGCGATATGAAATTGTTTACCGCAGTCGCCGCCATATTCTGTGCCGGAGCAGCCGTGCTCGCGGCGGACTCCGCGGACGTGAAGGAGTTCACGTTCGGCAACGACGTGAAGGTGTACGCCATCCGGGACAAGAGCACGACGATGAAGGGCACGCTCTTCAGCGACTATACCAAGACATCCTCCCTCAAGAAGGACAAACTGGAGAAGGAGTACCCCGCATCCGTCAACTGCTTCGTGATGCGCTACAACTTCAAGACCTACCTCATCGACGCGGGCAACTTCGATCCGAATGGTTCGCTCGTCAAGAAGCTCGCAAGCATCAACATCCGTCCGACCGGGGTCGACTACATCCTGCTCACCCATCTGCATCCGGATCACGTCGGCGGCCTCGTTGACAAGGACGGCAAGGCGGTCTTCCCGAACGCAAAGGTCTACATGTCCTACGAGGAGTGGAAGCACTGGAGCCCGATCATCGCCAAGCAGAAACCGGACGAACTCCTCCACCAGTTCCGCGACGCTTACAACGGGCGCATCCAGACCCTGAACTTCGGCGAGCCCATCGTGAACGGCCTGTACGCGGTGAAGGCCGTCGGACACACCCCTGGCCACTGCTACTACCGTCAGGGCAAGCTCCGCTTCGTCGGCGACGTGGTGCACGCCGTCGATCTCCAGGTCGCACATCCCGAATACTGCGCCTCGTTCGACGCCGACCAGAAACAGGCCTACCAGACCCGCGTGGCGTTCCTGGAGACCATGAGCAAGGAAGGCAATATCGTTCTGGGCGCTCACATCCCGTTCCCCGGCATCGGCTACATCATGAAGGAGGAAAAAGGTTACAAGTTCGATCCGTATTCGGCGAAAAAATGATTTCCGGCCATCGGATTTTTCTTTAAAACCTATTGCAACCGCGTTTTTTCACGAAAACCACGTTTTTTTTCCGCTTTTTTGACGATTTGCTATTTGCATTTCTCAGGAAATCCGGTATAATATATAATGCGCGCTGTTTCCCGTCGGGGAAACGCGCCTGAATCCCGAAACATACAAACATAACATACACAAAACAAAACCAACCGAAAGGTAAGCTCAAAATGAAACATTGCAAACAGGCGTTTACCCTCATTGAGCTGCTGGTCGTCATCTGCATTATCGCGATTCTGGCGTCCATGCTGCTGCCCGCTCTGCAGAGTGCGCGTGAAAGTGCAAGTACCGCGACCTGCCTCAGCAACCTTGGTCAGTTCTCCAAGGCGTACCAGATGTATGCCACCAGCTACAACGACTACATGCCCGCCCTCACCGGCCCCCAAAGCGGCAATACCGGCTGGGAATGCGCTCTGGTTTCCGCCCTCGGACAGGATCCGACGAAAAATGCCCCGTTCAAGAACTCCTTCTTCTGCGATGCCGATGCCTCCAGCGAAACCGCGGCGCAGGGCGGCGGCAAGAAGTCTTACAGCCTCAACAACCTTCAGGAGGCGATCCATCCGCGTATTCCGAACATGCTCGGCCCCGGCGGCAAGGAAGGGAAAAACAACAATAAAGGCTACATCAGCGGCAACAAGACCACGGCCGTCTATACCGCTTCCGACCTGATCATCATCGGCGAAAACGCATCCGAAAGCAACACCGTCAACTGGGTGCAGGGAACCGGCGCCGGCACCTTCTCCACGACCAACGTCAACAGCCCCGGTTCCGCGAGCCCCATCCAGCAGTATATCGCCATTCTCAAGCGCCTTTCCTCCCACACCACCGCCGGCGAACTCTATCTGGACGGCCATGCCAGACACATCAAGCCGCGGCAGACCCTCCCGTCCAACAATGCGTTCGATCTCGTCACCAAGACCTCCTACAGCGATGCCCCGAAGAAAGCGGCTTCCACCGGCTGGGGCAGCTGGACGGACTGCAACATGCGCAAAGCCGGCAATGATTGCACCGACGATACCACATGCCGCAAGCAATAAATCGGAAGAATGGACCTGACGGCACCGCCTCGGGTTCATCATGACACCGTTCAAGCAGACGGCTTCGACTCATCATCGAAGCCGTCTTTTTATGTCCCGGATCAAAGGACTGTCAGCCTCAGGTTGCTCACTCCGTGCGTTTTCCCTTACGCCTTATCCTCAAGATAAAAAAGTTGAAAAAACAAAAAAACAGAGGCTTGATTTTTATATAATACGTGATATAGTATAGCAAATAAGAGAACCCGCGGCCGCACGAAGCGGCTGTAGGGGATGCAGAAGCATCCTGCCACGGATTCTATACGCAACACCTGAACCAAGTTGCCTTAAGACGAGGCAACGTTTCCATGAAAGGAACACAAAATGGCTTGTTTCTCCGCTCCCCTCGCCGCTGCAATCGCAGCCGGAATCGCCCGTCGCACTGTGAAAGACACCGGCTCTTCGGACACCATCAGCTGGGCCACGAAACTCGGCTGGCTCGAAAAACTTTCCTTCGGCGGATGCGCCCTGCTCGCGTTCGAGCACATCTGGCACGGCGAGATCATCTTCCAGTTCCCGTTCCTGACCGGCGTCCGCGACGGCAACACCGCTGAGGTTCTCCGCGAGATCGCGACCGTCGGCGGCGCCATGACCGCGCTGATCCTCGCCGTCTGGATCGGCATGCTGATCGTGAGTTCGGCCATCGTGAAGCGCAAAGCCGCTGTTGCCGAGGGATGACCTTTCCATCGTTTGCCCCGGAACTTAATATCCAATCATATTTGAGGTCCAGAATATGAATCGAAGAGAGTTTCTGAAGGGCGCGGCAGCGCTCACCACGCTCGGCGCCCTGTCCCATCTCGCCGCTCAGACCGGCATCGCGCCGGCCGATGCGAAGTCGTCCGAACCCGCGAAGGAAGGCGATGCTTCCAAATCGAAGAAGGTCACCCGCCGCAAATATAAAAAGACCGATCTCACCGTGCCTCTGCTCGGCTACGGCATGATGCGCCTTCCTCAGAAGAACGGCAAGATCGACCGTGAAGAGGCGCAGAAGCTCGTCGACACGGCCATGGCCGCCGGGCTGAACTACTTCGACACCGCCCAGCCGTACCACAACGGCGAAAGCCAGCAGTTCATCGGCGAAGCGATGAAGAAATATAAACGCGACTCCTACCTGCTCGCCACCAAGCTTCCGCTGTGGTCGCTCCGCAGCGCGGCCGAGGCGGAGGCCACGTTCAAGGGCCAGCTTGAGGCGTGCAAGACCGACTATTTCGACTTCTACCTGATGCACGCGTTCAACGCGAACAGCTTCCGCAACTACGAGAATCTCAAGCTTTACGATTACTTCAAGAAGCAGAAAGACGCCGGAGTCATCAGGCATCTCGGCTTTTCCTTCCACGATTCCGCGCAGGCTCTCGAACCCATCGTCAACGCGCACGAATGGGATTTCGTTCAAATCCAGCTCAATTTCATCGACTGGGACAATCAGACCAACGCCAAGCGCATGTACGAGTTCCTGACCTCGAAGGACATCCCCGTCGTCATCATGGAACCGCTCCAGGGCGGCCGTCTCGCCAACCTCACTCCGGCGGCTGCCGACGTCCTCAGGAAGGCCGATCCCAAGGCCACTCCGGCCTCCTGGGCGTTCCGCTACGCCGCTTCGCTTCCGAACGTACTCACGGTCCTCAGCGGCATGACCACGATGGAAGTGCTGAAGGAAAACATTGAGACCTTCACGGATTTCAAGCCGCTGACCGACGACGAGCGCAAGGTGCTCGCCGAGGCCCGCGACGTGTATCTGGGCGTCTCCAAGAGTCGCGTCCCCTGCACGACCTGCAGATACTGCGTCAATGAATGCCCGGTCAAGATCGAGATTCCCGCGGTATTCACGGCCTTGAACGACTTCTGCGAAAAGAAGGACGAGGCCGCGTTCAAGGAAGCCTACAACAAGCTCGCCGTGAAGGCAAGCGCCTGCATCGGGTGCCGCCGCTGCGTCAGAAGATGCCCGCAGCAGATCGACATCCCGACCGAACTCCGCAAGATCGCGCAGGCCGCGGGCGACAATGCCGGCGGCAACCGTCAGGGCGGTCGCGGCGGCGGTCGTCAGGGCGGCGGCATGGGCGGCGGC
>JAEEGJ010007191.1_pt1 | contig 32264 bp, 22 predicted proteins | sample 8958761 | NCBI WGS metagenome assembly JAEEGJ01 (sample SAMN16246546, study PRJNA631951) | gut metagenome | biome: gut microbiome; feature: rumen; material: RS-attached | host: Bos | place: Iran: Karaj | collected 2018-10
CGCACCTATTACGATACGGGGGAAGTAATAAAGGTCGGAGATGTCATATACCTCGATAACCACAGGGGCGTTGTCGAAGGTGTTTTTGAACCTGAAACGGCAGATTCCAGGGCGTTTTCCTGTGAAGAGACGGGGGGCATACTAGTCAAAACGGATGAATTTGGACTCATGTTAACACAGTTTGGTGATTATGCGTACCTAACTTCAAATCCCCAAAAGTAACTGAATAATGGCGGAGCGTTAGCGTAGCCTTGCCACCAATCGGAGTTCCCGTTCCCCTCCGCGCTCTCCGCGTGATTTCCGCGCCTTCCGCGTTCCTCCCGTCGTCCCTCAATCCTGTTTATCCTGTAAATCCTGTCAAAAACCAGCCCGTACCCTCTTCACACCCTCGGCGTGTTTGGTTGCTTTCGCTTCTGGGAGGTTGGAGTTTTGGAGCGTTGGAGCGCGAGGGTGTCTGATACCATGGCGTAAAACCATAGCCTGACACCAAGCGTATTCTCGTGGCTATTTTACTGGGGAAGCTCGTGCCTCTTGTCTTTACCAGTTCCGTCAACGGTGGGATTGGGACAGACCGGCCGCCAGTTCTTAGTGCCGGTCCCGTTAATTTGATAGGCAGCCCCAGTAGACGGGCATTTAAGAGGATTCCGAATCAGTTTGTCTGGGCCATAGATGTCATCGGCGACGGGTTCTTTAATCCCATCCATTTGGGCTTGTTCCACAGCGCATTCTATTATTCGGAGATTGTCGATACAAATTTTGGTGTTAGACATGCCTCGGTCCGTAAGAAGGCATCCACCAAAACATAATAACAAACAAGAAGACAACATCGTTACATGTTCGCACATGTGCTTTATGTGTTGCAAATGCCGTCCTGATGTGCAGAGAGTCATGTGTAAGGCTTTAATGTTGAACTGTGGTGGATGACACATTGTGCCACCTTCTAAACTGTAGTCTTATGTGTCCTCAAACTAAGTTTTTCCCGTGATGGTGTCTGGCGTCGTCAGCGCGGCGCCGATGGCGACGCAGTTGACGCAGGGGGTCTTGACGACGCCCTTGAGTTCGCGGCAGGTGGTGGCGCCGGCGGCGGCGCGGAAGGCGGCGATGATTTCGTCGCGCTTGTCTGCGGGTGAAAGGAGCAGCGCCGCGTGAAGCGCGCCGCAAAGTCCTTCGGGAGCGCGTCCGCCGCCGCAGGCGGCAAGTCCGGGCACGAGGTCTTCGCGTCCGGAAAGAATCGCGACGCTTTGCGCGCAGTTGGCGTGGTGCGGCGGCTGGTGGAAGACGGCGGCCGCGCGGTCAAGATCCGAAGATGTGATTTCCATGGCTGTTATTTCTCCTCGCCCTTTTCGGGCTGTCCGACTGTGACGCGCTCGGCGGTGGAGTGCGCCGTGAATTCAGGCGCGTACATGCACTGGATCGTCGCAAGGCCTCCCGTGAAGGTGCCGCGCTGCTGGACGCGGAACGAGGTCTCCAGTACGAAGACGCCTTTGTTCAGGCGGTCGATGTAGTAGTGCGTCGCGGTGTCCTTCGTGGACTGGTAGTAGCCGACGCCGTCCCGCCAGCGGTACGACGAGAGGACGTCGACGGGTTCCGCGCAGGCGGGGCGTTCGTCGGAGAGGTGGACGAACTCGTAGGTGCGGTCGCTCGTGATCTCCAGCCTCGCGACGATCTCGTCGCCCTGCTCGAGCTTTCCTTCGATTGCCGTGAGGCGCGTCCCCTCGGGTCCCTTCACCTTCTTGTAGTATTTCTTCTCGACGCGGAGTTCCTTCGGTTCGTGGGCTCGCACCTTTAGGACGTCCTCGAAGTACGACCAGTGGACGCCGCCCCAGGCGACGTCCTTCTCCGTCGCGCCCTTGAAGGTGATTTCGCCCATCTCGGGCTTGATTTCCTCGGCCGCGTAGCGGTACGACCACATCCCCGTGCCGGCCTCGGCGTTCTCAACGGGGACCTTTTCGCCGCCGAGCGTGACCTCGGCAAGCGTGTCGCCGGCGAGAAGGGCAGCCGGGTCGCCGCCCACGATGAGCGCGTAGACGGCGTCGGCCGTGGCGGCGGTCGTCGTCCAGTCCTGCGTCTGCTTCTGCTTGAGGAGCCAGACGTTGCAGGCGTCGGCGCTTTCCTCGTCCTTCGTCACTTCGCGGAAGGCCTCGACAATCAGTGCCTGCGTCGAGACGGGCGCGGCGAAGACGCTGCACGAGAAGAAGTACGGGCGCTTCCAGTACATGCCAAGTTCCTCCGAGAGGACGCCGCGCTCCTTGATGGAGGCCATGATCTCGCGCGCGAGCGCGCCCTCGTCGCGGCGAACGAGGGCTGTCGCCGCGACGGCCTGGGTCTCAAGCGTCAGTTCCGGCCACTCCTTTCGGAGGTGGTCTATGAAGAGCTTCGCGTCCTTCTCGTTCCTCGGCGTGGGGACGTCCTTGAAGGAATGGAGGTAGAGCCAACGGACGTCGAAGCCATTCACGCGGAAGGGGATTCCTTTCCGTTCCAGTTCCAGCCGCCGCTTGACATCCTCGGCGACCTCGCGGTCGAGTGCCCTTGTCGCGTCCGCGAAGAAGTCGGGATAGGCGATGTCCGCCAGGAGGTTGAGGCGCGCGAAGCCGGTGAGGATGTAGAGGGTGATGTAGTCCGACGACGGCCCGCCGGGGAACCAGGGCCAGCGTCCGTCGCGGTTGCGCTCCGTGCGCAGCTTCTCGATGCAGCGCTTCTGCTCCGCGTCGAGGCGCTCGTTGCCGAAGAGGTCGCCGAGACGCGCGCGGGCGGCGGTCTCGTGCTCCGCCTCGCGCATCCACGGCGTCGCCTCGAGCGCGATGGCCTTGAGCTGCGGGTTGGCTTCAAGCGGACTCTTCAGCGCCTCGGCCCCGGCGGCCTTCCAGGCGTCGAAAGTCGCGCGGATGCGCGGGTCGGAGTTGGCGATGAACTGCCCGAGGGCGTTCGCGTAGTAGCGGCTGAAGGTCTGCTCGCAGCATTCGTGCGGGAACTCCATGAGGTACGGGAGCGAGAGCACCGCGTACCACGCCGGACGCGACACGGCGCGCACGGTGAGGTCCTGGTGGCGGATGGTGTCTGACACCTTGCTGGACAGGAGGTTCGTGAACGCGAAGGACTTCGCCTGCGTTCCGCGCGCGTTGAGCTGGATGGCCTCGCGGACGAGGATGCGCCGCGAAAGGACGGGCAGGACGCCCTCTTCGCCGTCCGCGAAGGACTCGCCCTTTGCCTTGGCGACGTACTTCAGGTAGCCGCAGCCGTCGGGAATCGACAGGCGGAACTCGAAGACTTTCGACTCTCGCGGGGCGAGGTCGAAAGTCTTCGAGGTCTTGAAAGTCTTGAAAGTCTTGAAGGTCTTGAAGGTCTCGAAAGTCGAAAGGGGACCTTCAGGACTTTCAGGACCTTCAGGACTTTTCTGACTTTCAGGACGGTTTCGGTTGAGTTCCTCGAACTCAACCGAAACTTCGCCGCTTTGCGGCTCGTCCTCCGTGTTCGTGACCTTGACGGCGAAGAGGAAGTCGTCGCCCTCGCGGGCGAAGCGCGGGGCGTTGGGTTCGCACATGAGGGGCTTGACGGTGACGATGTCGTCCTTGCGGAAGACGCCGCCGTTGAGTTCGTTGTCGTGCGCGACCATCAGGAGCTTCCAGCCCGTGAGGGCGTCTGGCACTGTGAAGGTGAACGAGACCTTGCCGTCGGCGTCCGTCTCGAGGTCGGGGAAGAAGAAGGCCGTTTCCTTCAGGTTCTTGCGAGGGGGAGCGTCTGAGGCCTTGGTCTCCTTAGTGGGGACGAAGGCACCGTCGGGTTCAGCCTCCAATAATGCGTCTTTGTCATTTCCAAAAGCCATGTCTCCCGCGATGGCAGCCGCCATGGCTACTGGCGCCTCGCAGAGGGCTATCCCGTCATCCATGCTTTCCGGCTCCGCCCTCATCCTGGCACCGCCGGAGGCTTTCATCTTCATCACGCCGTTGAACCGCCTGTACCGCGGAGGCAGCACCCTCCAGGATGGCCAGGCGATGGAAAACCACGAGCGGATTTTGGGGAATCTGCCGTTGATGTGGGAGAGGCTGATCGTTGTGTTTTGGAATACCGCGCCGGCGCGGTTCGGCGTCCACGGCGTGAAGTGGTCGGAGAAAGCGAGCGAGACGTCGTGCCACTTGTAGGCGTCGAGCGAGCGGTCGTAGAGGAAGGCCAGAACCTCGGAGGGGCCAGAGACCTTGAACTTCCACGTCTCCTCGTTGCCGGGGTTGATCCTGCTTGTCAGGTGTTCGGCCGTGATGGCGAGGGACTTGTTGTCCCACGGGACCCAGACGGTCGAGTTGTTGCGGTAGAGGCGGTTCTCGCGGACGAAGGTCGTCTCAATCTCGATCTTGCCGCGATGCTCGTCCGCGATTAGAAGCTCGTAGAACCAGACGGGGCGGACGGCTCGTGGAGCCGTCCCTACCATCTTGTCCAGAATCGCCCTGCCGTTGCTGAAGACACGGACGCGGCAGTAGCCCGTTTCGTAGCCGGTCCCCCAGTAGACGCGCATCGTCTCGCCGACCTTGACGGTGTGCTTCTCGACGAGGAAGAGTTCGGGGACGGCGATGCCCAGCGACTTGGCCTCCGGGTTGAAGACGAGGACGTTGTTCATGCCCTTGACGGTCTTGCCGTTCGGGTCCTTCGCCTCGAAAACGAGACGGTAGGCGCCGACGTCGAGGGCAAGTTCCCCCTTCCAGTTTTCGGTTTTGTCCGTGACGATTTCACGCGAGAGCACCTCGTCGCCCATCTCCCACGTCATCCAGTCCCAAGGTCCATTTTTGCCCCAGGAGCCAATGAAGTAAATGGGACTCATTGGCCCTCTCCTTACCGGTTTTGTCGGTTCCTTCAGGCGGAAGACCTTCAGCGTCCCCTTCACGGGGACGGCGGTGCCGGCGAGCGACGTGAGCGACACCTTGGCGACGACGGGCTTGCCGGCCGTCTGCCACTCGCCGTCCGTCCAGACGCCCGCGCGCCAGGCGACGGTGCCGATCTCGAACGACGATGACGCCGAACGCGCCTCGCCCGTGTCGTCCGTGACGGTCGCCGTCACCGCAAAGCGGAACGACGGGTTGCCGTCGAGGTCGGCCGTCGGTGCCGCGACGGGGGTGAAGGTCACCTTGAAGACGCCGTTCTCGTCGGTCTCCGCCTCGCCCTGCGCCACGAAGTCCTCGCCGTCGTCACCGCCGTCATTCCAGCCGAACCAGCGCCACCAGTCGGGATAGAGGACGGTGCGCTCGACGTGCCACGCGACCTTCGCGCCCTGCACTGGGAGGCCGGAGTAGGTCAGCGCCTTGCCCGTCACCGTGACGGGCTTGCCGAGCGTCGCCTTCTCGTCCGCCTTTTCCAGCGAAGCCTCGAACTTGGGCCGCTTGTACTCCTCCACGTTGACCGACTTGTTCGCCTCGCCGCGTCCGCCATCCTTCAGCAGATACCATGCGTTGATCATGTAGCGCCCGGTGAGTCTGTCCATGGGCGCGGCGAAAGTATGGACGAACGAACCCCACTTGTTTGGTTTCAGGCGCGTTGAGGCGACTTCCTTCCCGTTTGGATCCGTGAGTGTCAGCCGCACGGTGACTTCCGTCTTCGTGCGGAAGTCGCGCGTGTGCGGGTTCGCGTGGTAGGCGACGCCCTTCACGTGGATTTCCTGCCCGGGGCGGTAGAGCGCGCGGTCCGTGAAGAGGTCGATGTACTCGTAGTTCGGTTTTTCCTCGTCCGCCTGGCCTTTTTGCGCGCTTCCCAGCGAAATGACCTCCGCGCCGTCCTTGACGACGCGGACGTGGCGCGACCGCGAATTCCAGTCGCGTTCGTCGATCTTGAAATCCACGGAGAAGTTTCCGTCCGTATCCGTCGTGCAGGTCTCATGGAGCTTCATGACGCGGCCGCCCTTCGGCGGATAGCCCCACAGTTCGACCCGCGCGTCCGCGACCGGCTCGCCAGATTCGGCGTCATAGACCGTGCCGCCGAAGTCGCCGTTGCCGGTGCGAAGCGCCAGCGCGAGGGGCGTGACCGTGACGTACTGCGCGAAGAGAGGCAGTTCGTCAGCGCCGAACTTGTCGTTCGCCGCCGCGTAGAGGACGTAGTGGCCGGACTTGAGGTCGGAGGGAACGGCGACCGCGAACGACTGCGCCGTGTAGTCGGGCTTGAGGTCGAGCGTCTCTGACCATTCCTTCGCGGGACGCCGTTTCAGGTACTTGCCCTTCACCGAGTCGCGGGCGTTGTAGGTTCGGACTTCCGTCCCCATAGACGTGTCCTCCACGAGGTCGTCGAACGAGACGGGAACCAGGCGGAAGTGAACCTTCGTCAGATTGCGAACCTTGACCATCATCTCCGGCCACGGCGCGCACCAGTTGCGCTCCACATCGACCGAAAGGGATTGTTCCTCAATCTCGGCGACGATGTCCGCGCACTTTTGGCCGCCCAGCGACTTCGGCCACTTTCTGGCGTATTCGGCTGCAAGGTCGTGCGCGTCGACGAGGGATTTCCCGTTAGGCGCAGTGAAATCCGCGCCGGCTAGCAGGTCGAAATCGGTTGAACGCGGGCTTAACAGACTCGCCTTAGCGGCCGCGCCAAGGGCAACGGCATCCGTCTTCCCGTCGTAGCGCGCGAGGAAGTCGTCGAGGAACTTCGCGAAAGCGGCGTCGCGCACCTTTTGCGGCTTCTGGTCGAAGGCGCGGACGAATTCGGCGCGGTTCAGCTCGGCCATTGCGAGGGCGTCGAGGTTGCCGTCCTTTTGGTGGAACTGAATCAACTGGTCGTAGAGGGCGAGGCCCTTTTCGCGCGTCTTGTCGGGGATGTTCTCGCCATAGAACTGGATGGCGTCGCGGACGGCGAAGTCGAAGAGGGTGGGGCAGTAGGATTCGGGGACGTTGCCGAGGTTAAAGAGCTCCGACCAGTTCATAAGCTTCTGCGCCTTGAGATTGTCCGAGAGGGCGAAGACCTTGGCGAACTGCGCCTCAAGCGTCGCCTCTATCTTCTCCGGCGACCACGGCGGCATCTTGTCGGCCGCCGCCTCGTCATCGAGCTTCGTCGGTCTGGCGCCGCCCCAGCGCCACTGGCGCGAGTTCTCGAAGTAGGTGTGGGCGAGGTGGAGCTGGAGGACGGCCTGGAGCGGCGCCGGCTGGGCGTCGACGGAGGCCGCGAAGGCGGGCAGCCAGTCGGCCGTCTGCTCGTCGGTGAACTCCCGCATGGCCTGCTCGCGGGCGAGGAAGGCGCGCGCCGCGTCGGGCCAGCGTTCGACCTTCACGGCCTCGCGCTGAATCTCGTCAACCTTGTTCGTGACGGTGCGGGGAAGCCCCTTCATCTGGGCCTCCTCGACCTCTTTCCACGCCTTGTCGAAATCGTACTTGTCCATGGCAATTCCATTCAGTGACGTGAAAACAACCGCCATCGCGATTCCAGCCGCGACGAACCTTGAGAATTTGCGTGTATCCATGTCCATGATTATTGCATATTTGTAAAGCGAAATCAAGTGGCAAAAAAGTACGGGATATGCTACGCTAATAGGCATGGAATAAGGTAAAACGAATGTTTTCGGCAGACAAGGTGAATCCGGTTTTTCTGCGGGAGCTGAGGAGGCTCGCGCGCAACGGATTCGTCATTACCGTCGTGAGCCTCTTCCTCGTCGCGCTCTTCGTCTGCGCCGTTCTTCTTCTCGGCGAGGCGGCGAGAAACAATGGCCGCGCGGACGCGAAGTTCTGCTACATTTGGTTCGTCCTTCTCGCATCGTCCGTCATGGTCGTGGCAATCCCCTTCCTCATCTTTTTGCGCCATTCGGCGCAATCGCGTCTGGACAGGGACGACCTGCTCTTCCTGACGGGCCTCAAGCCGCGCCAGATCGTGGATGGCATGGCGCTCTCAGGCTTCACCGAGTGCTTGCTCCTTTTGTCCGTCATGCTTCCAGTGCTGATGCTGGGGCTTCTGGTCTCGGCCGCTGACCTTGTCTACATCCTCGTTTTTGCGGCCTTGTTGGCTCTGCTTTCGGCGTGCGCCAACTACGCGGCCGTCGCCTGCGCCTCGATGAGAAGTTCGGCCGCCATCCGCCGTGCAGCCTTGTTATTGACGGCGATTCCATTTGCATTGGCCATCCTACTTCTTTCAATCGCGGGAGGGGAAATCGACGCGGCGTCATCGTTCATTGACGACGAAGTGCTGCAGGCTGTCTTGTACATGGTCGTCTGTGTCATTGTCGGTGGTTTTGTCGCGCGAAGCGTTGCAATTGGCGAACTAGCGCCGGAATCCTCCAACCGCCATTTCGTCTTCCATGTTTCCATTCCCATCGCATGGGCGATTTTGACAGGGGCGGAATTCGGCATCGTCACGCTGATCGATGATGATATGAAAGAACTGTTCGAGTATTTGACGATCATCGCCCTCTGCGCGATGATGCTCGTCGCAGCCTGTTCGGCGCCGCTCCGAAGCGCTGCAGTCTGGAGGCGGATGAAAGAGAACCGCCCCCAGACGTGCGGGCGGGTCGACGTCATCGGTGGGTGTCTTCTGAGGCATGTCTTCTACAGCGGCGGTGAGCGCGGAATGGCGATTTGCCTTGCGCTGACTGGACTGACACTGTGCCTCGGCGACATTCTGCTGACATTAGGTTCCTACGAATTGGCCGACCTTTTGTGCTTTGCGAGTCAAGCCATCCTTCCAATAATCCTTGCGCGTCTGGTCTGGAGGTACTGCTTCTCAAGGCGCGCCCGCCATCCCGCCGTGACTGTCCTCTGCCTGGCCATTGCCTTTTGGATGACACTGGTACTGCTTGCGGCGATGGATGTGACCGACATTGACGAAATGGCCTCCGGCATCTTCCTCTTAATCATCGATTCCATCCTCTTTCTGCCGCTCTTCGTCGACGCCAGCATCCATGCGCCGAAGTGAAGCGTGATTTTGTAAGTTGTCGAAATGTTATTTCGCGTTTGACAAATCAGTTACATTTCTGATACTATATTGACATGGAACACTACGCAAGCGCCGTTAGTCTCGCATCGGGGCGACACGGCTATTTTACAGCTATGGAAGCACGGGCAACCGGCATACGGTCATGTGAATTAGTCCGCTGGGTCAAGTCCGGTCGACTTGAGAACCCGGCGCGGGGCGTTTACCGTGTGGCTGACTACCCGCCTTCACCGATTGATCCGTATGTCCTTGCCGTCCTTTCCGTTGGCAAGGATGCCGTTATTTACGGCGAGTCGGTATTGGGGGTACTGAACCTGGCGCCAACGAATCCCATGCGAATTTGCGTGGCCACGCCAGGGCGTCTGCGGAGAAAACTCGGAGGCGGAATAAAAGTGGTTGTCGCGAAAGTCAAGACAGCGTGGGAATACGAGGGCATTCCGCTTCAGGAGGTGTCGGAGGCAATTCGTTCGGCTCGGGGCGCTGTGCGGGATGACAGGCGCATAGCTGCAGCGCGCGAGGCATCGCGGCAGGGGTATGTTTCCCGAGCTGATTGCGCAAGGCTGGAAAGGACAATCAGGAATGAAGCCTCCGCATAATGTCGCATATTTGGAGCGGATGCTCCGGCGTCTAGTAGACTCGAACGAAGACGGAGTCAGATTGCGGACGCTCATGGCCAATGTCATCGTCGGGCAGTTTTTGGATGGCGCGGTTATGCGTGGCGGCGGGGCGCTGAAGTTGCGCTACGGCAATGCGGTCACGCGCTTTACGATGGACTTTGATGCGGCCCGGCGCGTAGAAGTCGGGGAATTCGAAGATTTGTTTGCCAATCGGTTGCAAGCTGGGTGGAATGGTTTTTCCGGACGACTCGTCAAAATGCCAAAGGCACATCCACGCAATGTGCCGATAGACTACGTGATGCAGCCATACCAAGTGAAGCTGACATACAGGAGCCATGCGTGGTGTACGGTGGCTCTTGAGGTAGCCTACAACGAAATTGGCGATGCGGACGAATTCGATTTGATTGAAGTCGATGACGAGTTGAAGCATGTGTTTGCAGAATTGGGCTTTCCGATACCATCCCCATTGCCATTGATGCGCATCAGTTACCAAATCGCGCAAAAAATCCATGGACTCACATCGCCGCGTTCTGTGCGGGCGCAGGATTTAATCGACCTCCAGCTTATCTTTGCCCGCGAGAATGTGGACTATTCGGAACTCCGTCGGATCTGCCAGCGGCTCTTCGCAAACCGTAAAACCCATCCTTGGCCACCGCAAGTCCATGCTTCTGAATCGATGCGGCTGTCTTATGAAGTCGGCACGGAGGAGCTAGCCAATCTTTTGCCATACGATGAGGCCATCGTTTGGGCGAATGAGTTGATTGCCCGCATTGACGCGGCGAAGTAATGCGAAAGGAGCAACAATCATGACAAGGAAATGCAAACGCGTCAAGTGCGGTCTCTGCTCCAAAGCCTGTCCCTTCGGCTTCAACCCGCCCAAAGACGCCCAGGACGGCCTTTTCCGCAACCCCGACTGCATTCACTGCCGCCGCTGCATCGACCGCTGCCCCCGCCACGCGCTCAAGATGGTGAATGGTCGAGGAAAATGCTAATCGAGATTAGCATTTAGCCTGTTTCTGGCAAAAATGCTCAATTTGTTTAGCATTTTCTGTCTTTTGTGGTGAAAGGTATTTTGCATATACATTATTATTGTGGCAAAAGCATTGCGTATTTGATATGCTTTTGACATGACTGATGGAATGGAGTGGAAAAATGCAGAACTGTGCTACTATTAATGATGTAGGAGGGAGAATGGACGACGATTATCTGACACGACGGCTACAGGCCATTTGCAAGTTGATTAAGTTTGACTTCGGCTCGCTATGGTTTGTCGGCGAAAACATTTGGAAGGACAAATTGGGAAGTGCTTACCATCAGCGGGAGGATAGAACAAGCCACCCAGCCATCTGCCTTGCGACCTCGCAACCGGAAAAATGCCTTCATGCCGCAGTCAAGATGTGGCATGGGACGACTCCAAAAAGTGGAAAAGATGAGCAATTGATTAAAGCGGGTTGGCGTTTTGTACTTGAGAACTTCGGTAATGAAACGGAAAAAGGACTAAAAAGCCACAAGACGATGTTCGGGCATTTTGATGCCGTTCCAATAGAAATTGAGAATGTTCATGCACACCCTCCCCGTGTCTTCACGGATGAGGAGGTGGATGACGAAGGTGAGCGTCAAAGCAAGCAGTCGAGATTTCGCGCCGAAGAAGACAGACGCAGGAAACTCAAGTCCATCATCGTGGCGAATGACAGTGGCCGCAGAATGACGGACGAAGAGAAAGAGGAATTGCGGAAGTTCACCAGAAGATTCTATGCGATAGGGTGAGGTCACTATGAACGATATGGACTTCTATGAAAAGAGCGGCGGCGACGCCGCATGGAATGCCTGGTTTGAACTCTGTTCCGTGGCGGGAGTTTCCAAACGGAATGCCGCACTAGCGGATGGGTTGCGACGTTACATTGGAAGTGCGATGAAGGGGCAGTTGGCAAGAACCGGGTGCGCTTTATCCGCCTTCGACCGCGACGATCCCGTATCCCATTTCGATGCATACTTCCTTCTCGACAGTTCCCGCAAGGAGGCGGTGTCCAAGAAGCCGTTAAAGCAATTCCTCAAGTGGGACATGGATGAGAATGGCATCCCGCTCAGAGAGGCTGTCTGCGGTAAGCTGTTCAGCCACTCGAAAGGGATTGTCAGGAACATCGTGCGGGATTGGATTTTCACTGTTTGCGGCTGGAAACCCCGCTCCATCACGCAGGAAAACGGAACTCGCAAGGAAGTGTGGGAGGCGGCCATCGCCCCTGAGGAAATTGCAAGGCGGCTGGACGCCCCCACCGAATTCATTCATCCGGATTTGTCCGCTGAGGAGGCTGTCTTTGCGGTTACAAATCTGTTTTCCTCGCTGGAAAAGGAATTGGGACTGGAAAAACGCAAGATTGCGCTGCTATTGTATGTGACGGCCAACAGCGGTACGCTTGACAATCCGGCTGTTCTGGAGACACTTGAAGTGAAAAAGTCACGGGCTTACACCATGAAAACCGGTTGCATTGAAACGGCAGGAAGACTGCTGGCGGATTTCGGCATCCAATCCGATGACGTCAACTTCGCCTCGGTTCTTATCGCCACGTGCGAAGATTTGCTTGGCGAAGACTTGGCAAAAGCACTTTTGAAGTAGGAGACTCGCTATGACGGAAAAAGAGACAAGGGAAAGATTCCGGGATGTATTCTTGAAGGAGTGGCGTCTTTACGTTGAAGAAGACGTGTCCTCATCGGAGGATGAACAGGCTGCCACACCGGAGGTTTCCTATGGCAAGCGGTCGTCTGAATTCGATCCAAATCCTCAGGCAGGCGAGTTGCGGCTTTTCGCGTGGGACGGGAGTTCTCTTCCCGCACTTCTCTACAAGGAAATGTACGATTCGTGGATTGTCCTACCCGTTTCGGAGTTTACCGTTCCCGCCACAGAACAGGAAATTCTCATCGGGAAGCGGGTCTATCAGCTCTGGAACTCCTTCACGGCTCCAAAGGCCTTTGCCGAAAAGAGTTGGCTTGTTGACTCCCTGCCGAAACAGGACATGGCCGACCTTTGTGAAGCCCTTCTCCATGTCTTGGTCGAAGACCCGATTCGGGACGACCTGAAAGCCTTGATCGGCTTGCCGATAACATCAGTGGAAGATCCTCGCCTCGACTACGAACGGGAGTTCGCCGCTGGTCCCATTGTCCAGAAGCTTCAGTTGGACATCCAGGAGAAAACCTCTGAAGCGGTTGGGCGTCTCCGTTTGTCGCGCGAATTCTTCCTGAAAACCATCAAAAAGCTAATCCCCGAGCGCTATGCCGCTGCAACGGGCGAGGACTCGAGCTTTATGCTGATCCTGGAAGGGACGTCAGAGGAGGACATCCGCAAGGCCTGCGTCGAATGCGACCTCGTTTCATCGTTCAAGTCCATCATTCCCGATGACGACCCCTACACCTACGTTTTCCGCCCGAAGTCTTTGCCAAATGGATGGGGCAACGCCGGGGACATCCCCGTTCAAGCACGGAACCGGAAAACCCTTGAACGTATTGGCGAAGGCGTACTGGAGGCGAAAAGCGGAGAGATTGTCATTCGAACAACTGGCAAGGTCAAAGACGCCATTGAAAAGCCCGAGCAGCTGGTTCTCGTTATGTCCCGTCAGGAGACCTAGGCGGCGATGAAACGGAAACGCCTATACGCATATGATTTGCTGCGGAACCCGCGTTCAAGCGAGGATTCGCGAATCGTCGTCGCCTATTGGGGAACTCCAGAGGATGGCTACGACTTGGAGCAACCACAATTAACGGACGGGAATGCCGTCGCAAGGGCCGACTACTATGCCCTGTCCGCCGAGCGTCTGCTTTATCGCGGCAAGGTTCTCGGCCTTCCAATTGACGATGCGTTCGCGACAAACGAGACACTGCAACGCGCACATCCCTTCGGACAAGGCGGCCCCGGTTTCTCGGAACTAAACAATCCGGCAGTTTCACTTGCAATGGCTTTTGTTCCGCTCACGCCGGAGGGGAGTAGCGGTAAGCCCGAGCTTGTTCGCCTCTATTGCGTAAAAGGCTTGGCTTTCTCCTATTCTTCCCCGTTTGCGGATGGTTCCGACTTACCTGCCCTTGCCAGTTATTCATGGTTCGTTGCCGGTCTCCCGGATAAGATCGCTGACAAGTCGATTAATGGTAGGTCATGGCTTCTCGCGGCGTATCTGCTGAAAGCGGTTCTTGGCCGCAATCAGGCAGCGAGTACTAAGAAGAACCTAGCAACAAGTTTTATCGTCACAGGGGATGTTGAAAATGGCAACATTCGCCCAGTCGAAATGGGTCGCAAGCCCGAACTCGCAAAATACGGTGTGTACAGTAGCCTCAAGTGGATCATACCTATGAAAAATTCCAACGATATGAACAGCATCACCTCCCACCTTGTTGAAAAGCCCGCCACCCTCGAAGAGGCATTGGACATCATAGCGGGAAGGGAGAGCATCGCAACACGTGAATTTTGGACGTATCTCGAAGAATCAGAGCGTCATGAAATAGACCTTGGGCGGTTGCAACACTTTCATAACCTCGGAGCGGATCTCTTTTCGGAACAAGACGGGAAGTCGCCAATTCAGGTCGTGTCTGAACGCATTGAAAGAACACGGCTGGGAATCAACGCCATCGATGTGCTACTTGAGACGGAAAAGGTCTTTGAGAAGCACAATGGGGTATCTTCACCTTGCAAAACACCGGTGAGCGAATCTATCCAGAGGTTACGTGAAAGTGTGAAAGAGCTTCCGACATTGTCGGCTCCAAATCCCGAATCAATAGCAGTTCGTTGGGGTGATCCCTGGCAGTTTTTCAACGCAGATGCTTCTAGACAGATCGCTCGTGAACACGAGAAAAATGACTTTTTCCTACCAGATCCATTTTACGGGGAGCGAAAAAGGGGGCTTTGTTCATTAGATAGAGCCAAGCTATGGCTAGAGTCTCAAGGGACCAATTGTGCCAAGACTTTTGCGATGTTGGCAAGAAACGGCTTGAATGATGCCATAAAAGACTTGGCGACGCGGTTCCCCATAAACGCACGGGACGAAAATGGCTTCACTGCCATCGACTGGGCTCTGATTTGGGGCGAGTTTGACGCTGCGCGATTGCTTTACTCGTTCGGCGGATCTGTTGACGCGAAGGAGATATGTAAAATCTGGCGGCGCCGAGAGGAATTATATTCCAAGAATATGGTGATTGAAGATCTCAATGACCTTGCAAAAATCCTTGTCTTCGCCTTGTCCATAGGACTTAATCCCGAAGGCACGTCCTTGTTCTTCAATGCCTTGTTTGAAGGGTATGTCGATTTGATTTCGGCATGCTTAGATGCTGGGTGCGATCCGAATGCCGAGTTCTCAGGGTATTGCGGTTCGGTAAGTTCCAGACCGAACCCGATTTTCATTGCTGCGGAGAATATAGCAGACGCAGAAAAACAGCAGGCCATTATAGAACTGTTGCGAAAACATGGCGTTACAGAAGAGAAAGTGTCCGAAGAGGAGTTGAAGCATGCAAAAGCAAGGTCTTTTGTGAACTTTGGCAAAACCCCGGAAATTGTGAAAGCGCTTGAAGAAGGCATTTTGTCAGTTGGCGAGCGATTCATAAACTGGGACGATGGCGATGAGCAAAATGATTATAATCAGATGTGCGAAAGGGAAGAGGAACTGGCGGTTAGCTGCTATATGAGTGCGGGAAAAGTAAGGCCTCGAACAATTGAGAACTTGTTTGTCCGATCCTTGCGGCTCGGTTGGCTAGATGTGGTTGAATGGTGTCTAAAGAACGGCATTTCCCCTGTCGGTGCATTGGAATGCGAAGTTAAAAGCATTGACGATTATCCTTTTGCCTTTGGCGATGACACTCCTTCAATAACGTTTCTGGAAAAGAAGCCCAAAGTGGAAAAAGGAGTTGTATACCCATCGCAATTTGTCAAAGCATTTACAGTTGAAAGAGAGAAGGATGTTCTTGATCTCCTCAAGGATTATATCCCCAAGGATCCGACCAGTCCCCCAGAAGCCATGCCAGAGGAGAATTATCGGCAATGAAGCAGATAAGCCTATACCGCGACTTGCAGTGGAACCTACGTTCAAGCGAGGATTCGCGAATCGTCCTTTCCTCATGGGGAACGCCTGTCGATGGCCACGCCTCCGAATCGCCAGCCATTTCAGCCGAAAACGCCAAGGCGATTACCAACTACTACGCCTTGTCCGCCGAGCGGTTGCTTTATCGCGTGAAGGTTCTTTGTCTGTCCGCGGACGATGGCTTTGCCGCAAGCGAAGCGTTGCAACGCGCCCGCCCGTTCGGACAAGATGGTCCCGACTTCGCATTGCTTTATGATCCATCCGTTTCCATTGCGATGGCCTTCATTCCGCTTACGCCGGAGGGTGGCAACGGCAAGCCAGTTCTGGCACGTTTGTACTGCGTAAAAGGACTTGTCTCCTCCTATCCTCCCCCGTTCGCGGATGGTGCCAACTTGTCTGCCCTTGCCAGGTATTCATGGTTCGTAGCCGGTCTGCCGGACAAGCTTGCCGATGAGCCGGTCAATGGCAGGTCATGGCTCCTCGCAGCGAATTTGTTAATGAACGTTGTCGGGAAAAATGCCACAGCAAGCACGAAGAAGAACCTCGCTACCAGCTTTATAGTCTCTGGCGATGTCGTAAACGGCAACATTCGCCCAGTCGAAATGGGTCGCAAGCCCGAACTCGCAACTATCAAGGAGTACCGCAACCTCAAGTGGATCATACCTATGAAGAACACTAACGACATGACCAACATTCCCCCCCACCTTGTTGAAAAGCCCGCCACCCTCGAAGAGGCATACGAACTCATCGAATCGATGCAAAACCGGGCGACCAAGTCCTTCTTCCGATTCCTCAAGGCCGCCGACATTGAAGGCATGAAAGAGCAATACGCGAATGGTGCAGACCTCTTCGCAGAGGATGAGTCTACGGGCAAGGCACCGTTGCAACTCATAACCGAAAGCATTGCGGAGGTCGAAAGCCTTCCCAAGGCGAACGAGAAAGGGGAATGCGATTTCAAGCGCCAAAAAAGGCTAGACAAGCTGGTACCCGCAAGGGATTGGCTTAAGGGGCAGGGTGCTGACTGCACCATGATGATCTACATTCTTGCCAAATCGCGCATGCTCAACGTGCTTGACAGTTGCTTGAAAAGGTTTCCAATAAATGCCCGCGATGAAAGGGGGCTTACGGCTGTTGATTGGGCCATAATCTCTGGCGATTGGGAGACTGCCAGATTGCTCTATTCCATGGGAGGAACTTGTGACCAAACTGCCAAGTACAATATGCTTATAAATAAAGCCATTAATGAAGACCGCGAAGTGTTGGAATCTTCAACTGAATTATGCTGGTTGTCTAACGACCGCATAGAACTTCTACGGAAAGCCTTGGAAGTCGGCCTAGATCCCGATGCCTGCGATTTATTTGGTATCGCTGTAAAATACGGATTAGACAAACTTGCCGAGTCTTGCCTAAAAGCTGGAAGAGATCCATCCAAAAAGTTGACCTATGGTGGCTTTGGGGAAAGCCAAACCCCTGTACTTGCTATCGCCGAAGACTTTGCCGCATTGCTGGACAATGAAAAGCAAAATCTGCTACTTGAAATGCTTTTTCAGTACGGGGTAGAAAGAACCCCTGGGCTTGAACAAATGATTGCGCATGCGAAAGGGCGAAGTTTTGTCCATAAGGCTTGTAAAAGACTAGTTTCCTATAAAAACTACCTTGATCAGATTTTGTCATCGCTTGATAACAAGTCGCTTTTATTTTCCGATAAGTTTAAGATCTGTTCTTATGTCGAAGAAGTTTCGGAGTATTCATATGATGTGTCGGGAAGCCTGTTTGCGTTAGCGTTGGCAAAGGGATGGACGGAGATTGTTGCGAAATGCCTAGACACCGGAGCCTCTCCGACAAAAGAAATCAGGACAACATATATGGAGTGGAATGGTAGTTCCATTGAAGGTTGGTATGAATGCACATATGAGTGTGCTTCTCCCATCGCGTTTGTAAACAGCGAAAAACGTGATTACCATACCTTTTCAGAGAAGAAAAGGGAACTCACCGCCCTCCTTCGTTCATACATGCCGCCAGACGAACTAACGGGAGACATACCCTTTTAACATACCGAGGGAGCACCTCTCTCAGTTTTATTTTGGATAGGTTCGCATGTTTGATTTAATTGACAAGTATCTATTGCTTCTAAAAGACGCATTCTCCTATTTATACCAGGATGAGGCTGAGGTCGTGGCCATTAATGCGAATGAACGCTGCATGGCCCCCCATGTCTTTGCCTACATGAAGGAGGAAATGACGGCTGACAAATCGTCAGAGATGTCCCAACCTAGGTCATAATTGGCTTTATGGAGCAAGAGTGAAAAATGTGTGAGGCCTTAATTGCACAGTTGCAGGTTCTTTTAGGAAAACACAAATGGGGGCATCCTGTTTCACGCGAGGAAATAGGTAACCTCATTGCCTCAGTTCTGTCCAGTCTGTCAGAAAAAGATCTCTCTAGTATCGCATCTAGAGCAGCAATAGCAAAAGAAATAGCGACTGCGCTCGCGGATATGACACCGGGATCATGTTACATTAAAAGGAGTGAATATGAGATATGGCTTCAGTATTTAGAAAAAGAATTTGTAAAGGAAATCAAATCTTCACACGCAAAGCCAAGTCAAAGGGCTGCTTCACCAAAACAAGACGCACCTTCTAGATTTACTGCCCAATTGAATGATTTGCTTCAGACAGAAGATTCTAGGCCATTGTATGAGACCTTCTTCGATATCTGCAAAGGTCTTTTGCCCCCAGACGCGGACATAAGATATCAGTGGCTCCGAGAGAACGCCTATGTTGTTCGCGACGAGGATGACATAAACGTCTATGTCGCAAAGGTGGCTCGGCGTCACGCGCCAAAGTTCAAATGGCTTTACGACAATCTCTTCGCACAGTATCAAAACGTTTTCCAGGGCGAAATAGACCTTGTCGTCTGGGGATGTGGATGCGGTCTTGACTTGCTTGCCCTTTATGACAGGGCAATGCAACAGAACATCCCCCAGTTATGGCTTACTGTTCGAAGTGTGACTCTTCTTGACATTTCCGAGGTGGCGCTTGACCGCGCAAGGACAATTGCCGAAACTCTCTTCCCTTGTGCAAGAGGGAGAATTACGTCAAATGTATGCAATTTCAAGAAACCGGAATCGATCAAGGTCACGATTCTCAAATCGTTCATCTATACGCCAAGACTGCATCTTTTGTCAAACGTGGTTGATTTGCTTTCCCAGGAGCAATTAGGACTTTTTGTTTCAAAGTTGAAGACGGTTCTGTCAAGGCGGTCAAGTAACCGAAATTTCTATAACGAGATGTTCGTTGCGTTCTCCCCTGAATACAGAAATCAAGATTGGGGTACCACCAAAGGTAAAATCGAGGCGTTCCGTCAGTCATGGGGCGGACTTGCTACTCCAATTGAAGTGTCTGGCAACGAACCGGAAATGTGTGCTTATGCCGCTTTTCATGTGAACAGCCTCGTAAATAGCGAGGTTTACAAATTGTACGCATCGGGCAATCGATGCCTTCGCAACCTTGTTCGTGGAAGAAACAAGCTTATTGACGCAGGATGTGACGACAGCAGGTTGAGATACCTCTACCAGAATCTGTTGCAAATCAAGATTGGAGACAAAAACTTCTTTGAGTGCTACGAATGGGCGGATATACAAATGTATGATGACGGACACGGCAATGTGGCTGATAGAATCCTGTTCGTTCCGCCACGGGGACGCCAGATGGCCGCATGTGTTGTCTGTCTAGGCAAACAGCTCCCAAACCCCAATAAGAAACCAGATTTCAAGAACAAAGCCTGGAAGGAACTGAAATGCGTGGATTTGGATGAAGAATCGGTAAAACGATTTGCCAGCCAAACAAAGCAGGTATTTTGGAATCCCGACAAGAAGGAGTTTTCTGGTGACACTGATTACGATAAGTATCGCTTAGTTCCCACCATGGATTTTTATGAGGCATTTGTTATTGACCCAAAGAATGCCGAACCGTTGCCCGACATAGAAACAAAAATGGATAAAAGGCAGCGAAGCATAATCTACGGGCGCCAGCAACTCCGGCGCATTCGCGGCGGTGCCGGATGTGGGAAAACGACGACCATGCTCTGGCATGGCATCATGTCCATTTTGCGAACGCACCAGCCTGTTCTGCTGGCCTGCCGCACGGTCACGCTTTTCAGTCACAACCAAAGGAGAATGGCGGCATCGCTTCTCGCGCAAATTCCAGGCCTGGAATATGTCGAGCGCGAGTTAATTCAATTCTCAACGATTGACAAGTATCTTTGCGACCATTTCAAAGATATTGGTCGTTGCGTAGTTAAGAACTGTGGTTGGTGCAAGCGGCGGAATGCGGAGAGTCGCAGGAACGGGAATAATAATGCGGTGTGTGTACCTAACGCTTGCGGCAAGGGGCAAGGCCCTATACCCGATTGCGAAGTCCAGCGAAAGCAAGGAAACTCGACCGATATAATTAGCAGTAATCTATCTGATGAAGAAAAGGCAAAACTTTGCGAGGTCTGCAAGAACAAGGGGATTGAGGGTCTGTGTGCAAGAGAAGAAAAGTATCTTAAATCTTCGGATGTCTTTGGTGCCGTCATGGTAGATGAGATACAGAGTATTGAACCGGAAATGGTTCAGGCATTGTTTAACCTGACGGAGGCGGGCAATCCGCAGCGGGAGTTTTACGCCTTTTGCGATGAGCGTCAGAGCCTTAAGGCAGAAGCTTTGGAAACTGATTCAGAAGTTAGAAAACTTCGCGTAAAGACTCCAAGGACTGCGGGGGGAAGTCGTCGGTTTAACGCGACATGGCTGACTTTGAAGACGCCATATCGGCAAATAGGCGAAATGTCAGGAGTGCTGACGGAGGTCGCGCAAGAGTTTCAACGGCTTATGGATTCAAAATATGGCGATAACGAGACCGAAAAGAAGCCTTTCCAGCCTGGTCTGGCAGACGTGTTTTCGGTTGAACCGATTTCGCGCGCAACAATTGGATCTACCGTCAAGCCCAAAGTTGAATGGTTCGCAAGGCTTGGCGTGAAGCGAATTACCGTCGTATGCGACATGCCTGAAACCGTTCGTGAATTGCTAGCCTCAAATGCGGTTAACTGGAATAGCACGTATTCGCGGACCCAATCTTTTCGTGAGGAGCAGAAATTGCGCAAGGATTTTACTGAAAGCGATGATTGCATTGGGCTTACAACCATTGAGCTAGCGCAAGGCTGGGACTTGGAAAATGTTATTCTAGTCATCACAAAGGCTTTTGGTGAAAGTCGCAATTTGCTTGAATCGGTCGGGACTGGCATAACTCGGGCAAAATCCCAGTTGCGTATTCTTGACGCCTCATCGGACCATTGGGTCTATGAACATCTTAAACGATACAATCGGAGTTGACATGGACATTATTGGCAGCACTTTGACGCCCGTCATCCTCTCCGCAAGCCGCGAGACGGATATCCCCGCTTTCTACTCCGGCTGGCTTGTTTCTCGCCTTCGCGAAGGTTGGTGCGAGTGGAAGAACACCTATAGCGGGACAATCCACAAAGTTTCCTTCGACAAGACACGCGTGATTGTCTTCTGGTCGAAGAACCCGAAGCCGCTGTTGGAGCGGCTGGACGAGATGGAGGCGTTGGGATTCAGGCAATATTACTTCCAGTTCACGCTGAATGACTATGTCCGCGAGGGACTGGAGCCGAATGTGCCGCCGGTTGCGGAACGCATCGACACTTTCAAGCGGCTTGCAGATAGGATTGGGAAGGAACGCGTCATCTGGCGGTTTGACCCGCTGATGTTGGGATGTGCGGCCGGGATGAAGCCCGGCCCTCCCGCCTGCGGCCTCTCTATCGATGAATTGCTGGAGAGGATTGGCAACATCGGGCGACAGCTCAAGGGCTATACCGAGAAGTTGGTGTTCAGTTTCATTGACATAGGGGCGTATCGAAAAGTTCAGCGCAATCTGGAGGGACTTGGCGTCCGCGAGTTCTCGCCGGATGAGCAACGGCAGTTTGCGAAGGGGCTTGCGGAGCTGAACAAGGAGTTTGGCCTTGAACTCGCCACATGCGGCGAAGAGGCCGATTTGAGCGCGTATGGTGTCAGACACAACAAGTGCGTCGATGACGAGCTGATGATGCGGCTCTTCCACGATGATGCCGCGCTTATGGATTTCATCGGAGCGGAATATGTCAAACCAACCGATCAAGACAAGCAGATGACTCTATCGTTAGGCTTTGACGATGCAGAGCCGGAAACGATAATCAGCGGCTGGCATATCCCGAAATCAAAGAAAGACAAGGGACAGCGCAAGGCGTGCGGCTGCATCGTCAGCAAGGACATCGGCGCGTATAACACCTGTCCGCATCTCTGCCGCTACTGCTACGCCAACGCGCAAGACGCGCAGGTCCTGGCCAACTACGCCCGCCACTGCCAATACCCGCTCTCGCCGCTGCTCGTGCCGGAAGATTAGACGCTGTTATGACATGCTTTATATCGGACCAGCACGTTGGACATGCAGTTTTGTATAACTAACTATTGGCATGTCGCCCCAAGTGGTTGACAGTCGTCTAGATTTAAGCTTGCTTTCCGATGCAGGGAATGAGTATAATTTTCTCATTCCCATAACGGAAATTTAAGAAAGGATAAACCATCATGACCTATGACGAGGAAATGGAACTTCAGAAGAAGAAATACACCGAGTTGGCATTATTGCTGGACTCCTTCAAGAACGGATTCTCTGGCCCAGACCCGACTTGGGACGTGCCTTACCCGATTCGCTCGGCCAAAGCGAAGTGGGGCCGTTGCTGGGCGAGCCGCTACAAGGGGACAACCTATTTTGGCTTCTCCGGCAGGTGGCGCGCCGAAGTCAACCCCAAAGAGGGCAAATTCAACTTGGACCACGAACACTACTGGGGTGCGTGGCGCGCTCTGACGACAGCCCCGGACGATGTGATCGCCTGGTTGCGCGAAGTCCTGCGAGATCCTGCGAAGGCCAACCGTCGCATTGCCGTCGAGTATCCGCTTGACGAGCGCAAGGGCATTGTGCCGCGGTTCGTCGCGGAGCGCTACATCCCCGATCTCTATTCCATTAGCAAGGCCCTCGGCGCAGCCAAGTCGCGCGAATTCGTGAAAATCCATGCCACGGGCTTCTTCCACCGCGAGGAAAACGCCTACGTGGAAAACATGACGGCCAACAAATTCTTCGAATACTGCCGCATAGCCTACATCGCCGCCGAAGAGAAGGAAGACCACCTGGACAAGTCCCTTTCCGGACGCGAGATGTACAAACGCTACGCCGATGGGCGTTGCGGTGCGCTTTTGGAGATTGACCCGGATTCGCCCGAGCAGTTCCTGGCGTGGCTTGACCACAAGGTGCCGTGCGACCATGACCTCGGCGACCACCCGTGGGAGATCAAGCGCGGCGGCAACACGACGCACATCGACCTCTATGTCTACCGTCCGCACAGCTATAACTGGTACAAGCCTGGAGACGAGAAATACGAGAAGATGCAACGCACCGTCGAGGTCTGCCTGAGCGGACACCACATCGGGCGCATCGTCGAGACAGTGAAAATGTTCCTGGCTCTGCACAAGGCCGGGCTGCCAATCACCATCGGCGATGCCGACAGCGTCCGTAACCGCATCCTCAGTCTGGATAACTTGGGTCTGTTACCGGAAAGCGAGTCGCTGCATCGTGGGTGGCAGGAGTTCCCTGCGGACTTCCACATCGCGGACGTGATGCACTTCTCCGACTTCGGTCGCGCCCGCCGTCAGGCCCTCCCCTTCGTCTCTTGGGCGCCGATGCCGATTCTTCTCCCGCGCTGAGGACCGCGCGAAGAGGTCTTAGTTTGGCCCGAAGGTCTTCGGGACGCGCTTGTCGCGTCCGCATTGTGCACACGGCACCTGGCAAGCCATGCCCGGAGATTCTTGTTGCCAAGATTGAAAATCGCGGAAATGTGTAGTGACACTGCTTGAAAAATCGCGGAAATGTGTAGTGAAGCTCCTTGACACATCTTTTGTAAGCATGACACATCTTTGCCGCGGTGGCCGGGACGAAGCCCGGCCCTCCCACGCCACCGCCCTAACTCACCGTTGCTCGTGCCGGAAGATAGACCAAAGATCAACAATTCACGGGTTGAAAACTCAACAATCCTAGGGTCGAAAACTCAACAATTCATGGGTTGAAAACGCCACAATTCTAGGTTTTCGCTTGCTTTTCGATGCGGGAAATGGTACTCTAGATTGCGTGAAAACAAGATACAAGCCTAGAATTTGCGACGAACTGCTGAAGGACGAGCTGGCTGGCTCCGGTGCTGTCCTCATTGAGGGCGCGAAGTGGTGTGGGAAAACCACCACTGCGGAACAAGCGGCCGAAAGCGCCATCTATATCGACGAGGAAGGGAAACTGGAGGAGAACATCGTCCTTTCTCGGACAAAGCCGGACAGGATTCTGTCGGGCAACTTTCCGCGCCTTATCGACGAATGGCAACTCGCCCCCTCTCTTTGGGATGCAATCCGCTATCGCGTTGACCATGAGGACGAGCCTGGACGCTACATTTTGACTGGGTCGTCCGTTCCAGCCGACACGGAGGAGATTCACCATTCAGGGGCGGGACGCTTCTCTTGGCTGAAAATGCGCCCGATGTCACTTTGGGAGTCGGAGGAGTCGTCTGGCGAGGCGAGTCTTGGAACCCTTTTTTCCGGCGGCGACATAACGGGCGCCAAAGCCGCCAAGTTCGACCTTGAGGAAATTGCCTTTCTTCTTTGCCGTGGCGGGTGGCCGTACGCCTGCCGTTTTGAGGGCAAGGTTGCGCTGAAGAGGGCGTTCGCCTACCTTGACGCCACCGTGAAGCGCGACATCTCGCGGGTCGATGGTGTCGAACGCGACGAGGATCGGGCACGGCGTCTTATGCGTTCCTACGCGCGGCTTCAGGCGACACCGGCGGCGGCGACGGCAATCAAGGCGGATTTGGTGGCGAACGAGGCGAAACCCTTCTCCATAGACACCGTGGCGTCATACGTCAACGCCTTGAAGCGGCTTTTCGTCATAGAGGACATGCCTGCATGGTGTCCGAACCTTCGCAGCAAAACGCCGGTCAGGACCGGAGACACGCGCTATTTCGTTGATCCCTCCATTGCCACGGCATCGCTTGGGCTGGGGCCGGAAGACCTGATGAACGACCTTTGCACATACGGTCTCCTCTTTGAAACGATGGCCGTGCGCGACTTGCGCGTCTACATGGACGCCCTTTCCGGCTCCGTCTCCCATTATCTTGATGCTTCCGGTCTTGAATGCGATGCCGTTTTGCATAGGCGTAACGGTGCCTACGCGCTTGTTGAAATCAAACTGGGCGGCAAGGAGTTGATTGAGAAGGGTGTTGCTTCGTTGACAAGGCTGTCGGCCAAAATCGACACGGGGAAGACCAGGAAACCCTCGTTCATGATGGTTCTCACGGCAACGGGGGAATACGCCTACCGGAGAGATGACGGCATTGTCATCTGCCCCATCGGATGCCTAAAGCCCTAACCCGATGATCTGGATTGACTCGGCGACGCGGCGCTCGGTGGGCTTGAGCGGGGCGCCGTCGGAGGGGATGTTCTGGATGCGCATCTTGCCGTCCTTGCGGATGGCCATCACTGTGGAGCCGCCACCGTCGAGCGAGACGAGCGCGCCGGGGTCGCACCCCCAGCATTCCAGAAGGTAGCGTAGTTCGACGTAGTTGACGCCGATGGAATGGCGCGGCTGGCGGCCGTCCGTGATGCCTATGACGGTGACGCGGTTCGTGAGATTGTTTCCGACGAACGTTCGTGGCGCTCGTCCTGCCGCGCGTTTCTTGCTCGCCTCCGGCGACTTGTCTGTGTAGTCGGGGAGCGGTTTTCCGCGTCCGGGAACACCGTCGCCAGAGATGACGTTTTCGTATTTCTCAAGCAATTCCTTCGAGAAGCGCCCTATGAAAGGCATTTCGCCCGCGTTGAAGGCGAGGGTGCCGTCGCCCCCCGTGCTCTTGCTGGGGATGAGCTCGCCGCGCACCTTGAGCTGGAAGTGCGGCGTCGAGGGGTCGGTCATGGAATGGTACGTGCCATTGACGCAGGCGATCGCGCCGTTCGCCTCTGCAAGGGTAGTCGGCCGCTCGCGTCTGTCGGGGTTGCGGGCGATGTTGAGGGAGATGCCGTTGGTGCACTTGTCCCATTCGATGACGAGCCAGTGCGTGGCGACGGGGCCGTCGCCCAGAAGGTCGTCGAAGTGGGCCGAGACGTAAGTGACGCCCGGTACGAGCGTCTCCTGCGAAGAAGACCTCAGCTTCTTCGCCTTGAGCGACGCCGGCAGCATCGTGTCCGCAGCGCTTGCTAACAATGACACGGCGATAAGTGTTGCGAAAACAGTCTTTTTCATGTTCATTACTCCTTGGCGCTCCGTACGGCATAGCCGGCGCGGCGGGCGAGTTCGCGGTCGTCATTGAAGTCGCCGCCAGCAGTTGTCAGCAGATGGCCGGCGATGCCGGCCGAAATGCCGACATGGATGCAAGCGGCGGCCGTTTCATCCGTCATGTCGCTGCGTCCCCCTGCGAAGCGGAGCGGCGTGGACGGATTGACGAGGCGCAGAAGCGCGACGGCGTCGATGACGCGTTCGGGATCTGGAATGCCGCGCTCGCCCAGCGGCGTCCCCGGAATCGGGTGCAGCACGTTGACGGGGATCGAGTCTGGTGCGATTTCGCGCAGGGCGAAGGCGAATTCCACGAGCTGCTCGTCGGTCTCGCCCATGCCGATGATGCCGCCGCAGCAGATTTCAAAGCCGAGGCGCTTTGCGGCGCGGAGCGTTGCCAGCTTGTCCTCCTGCGTGTGCGTGGAGCACAGGGAGGGGAAGAGCGACGGCGCCGTTTCAAGATTGCAGTGGATGCGCGAAAGACCCGCCTCCTTGAGCCTTGCGAGGCTTTCCTCGGAGACAATGCCGATTGAGGCGCAGACGGCAATCGACGTCTGCGCGCGAATCGCGCGGATCGCCTCGCATGCGGCGTCAAGGTCTTCGCCTTCGAGGGCGCGGCCGGAGGTGACGATGCCGATGCGGTCCGCGCCGTTGGCCTCGGCGGCGCGGGCGGCTTCGACGCAGGCCTCGGTGCCGACCCAGCCGGAGACGGCGCAGTCGGCCTGCCAGTGGGCGGACTGCGCGCACCACTTGCAGTCCTCGGGGCACTTGCCGCTTCTGGCGCCAATGATGGAGCAGAAGTCGAAGCGCCTTTCGACGCATTCGAGCGTCACCTTGTGCGCGCGTTCGCGAAGCTCCTGCCGCCGTTCCGGCGCGAGCAGCGCCAGCGCCTCCTCCTTGGTAATTGCTTGGTCCTCGGAAGCCATCGGAGCGGCTTGCCGCTCCGATGGCTTCCGAGGACCAAGCATCTCGATGATCTGGCGCTGGACGTCGCCGATTGCGTCGAGGCTGATCTGCGGGTCGAGAATCTGGAAAGTGTCGCCGCTGGCCTTGTGTTCGTAGAAGCGCATGATGCCGCCTTCGACGGGCACGGCGCTGCGCTCGATAAGCTGCTTCTTGCGCTCGAGCATGACGGCGAGGATGTAGACGACGTTGACGTTGGCCGGGTCGCCGATGTCGATGAGCCGGCGGAGGAGGTCCTCGGCAGTTTCATGGGCGATGGGTTCCTTCCTGGCCTGCTCGGAGCGTGGCGGCGCGTATGCGCCCTGCCACTGGCTGAATGGCTCCCCGCCGTCGGGGCGCTTGTCCCAGCAGCCGACGCAGTAGTCGCGGCGCTCGAACCCGGCGTCAGGCGCGTTGAAGAGGGCGGAGACGCATTCCGCGCCCGCCTCGAAGGGCTTGCCGCACACGGCGCATGTGCCACCTCGCGGCCTGATGTTCCATTCGTGAGCCATTAGACAATCCTGCCTTTCGCAAAGCGCGTGAGTCCGGCGAAGTCGGCCAGTACGGCGATTGCAGTGAAGCCGGCGTCCTCGAGGATGCCGCGCGTCGCCTCGCCCTGGTCGTCGCCGATTTCAAGAAAGCACCAGCCGCCGCGGCGCAGGGCGATGGCGGCGTCGTTAACCACCTCGCGGACGATGTCAAGTCCGTCAGGACCGCCGTCGAGCGCGATGCGCGGTTCGTGGTCGCGGATGAGCGGCGGGAGACCGTCGACAACGCGCGAGGCGATGTACGGCGGGTTTGAGACGACGGCGTCGAGCGAGGCCTCGGCCGCGCCGTCGCAGTTGCGTCCGTGACGGAATTCGACTTTGTCCGCGACGCCGCAGAGGGTCGCGTTCTCGCGGGCGAGCGAGAGGGCCGCCGCATCGGCGTCGACGGCCACCAGGCGGCACTGCGGGCGCTCGACGGCGAGGCTTATTGCGATGCAGCCGGTGCCGGTGCCGACGTCGCAGATGCGCGGCTCGGGCCTGTCCCAGACTTCGCGCTCATCAAGGACGAGCTGGACGAGCTGCTCCGTCTCGGGGCGGGGGATGAGGGCGCGCGAATCGGTCTTAAGTGTCAGACACCGGAAGTCCCACTCGCCGATGACGTACTGGACGGGTTCGCCACCACCGAGGCGGCGGACGCCTTCCCGCATTTGCGAGACGAAATGTTCGGGGGCCTCGCGGCCGAGGGAGAGTTCAAGCTCCGGGCGCGACGATGACAAAAGCGCGGCGGCAAGCCATTCGCATTGCAGCCGCGCGTCTTCGATTTTTCTGGTTTCAAGCCACGACGCCCCGGCGGAGAGAATGTCGCCGATGCGGCGTCCGCTGGCCTTGGCGTCGGATTCCATCTAGCGGTCGGACGGTAAACTAGAAGGGCATGCTGTCGTCAAGGGGCGGTTCGTCGGCGGCCGGTGGCATGTCCTCCGGCGGCGCCTCCTCGGTTCCGTCCATGCGGTCGATGCGGAAGGCCTCGAGATTGACGAAGTAGCGGCCCTGGTATTCGCGGCCGCGGATGTCGAAGGTGACCTTGAGGCGTTCGCCGACGGCGATGCCGTCGAGAGCCGTGCAACGGTCCTTGACGACGCGGAAGAGCACGTCCTGCGGGTAGCGGTCCTCTTCGGAAGTGAGGACGAATTCGCGCCAGCTGAAGGTTCCGCTGGCGGATGTCTTGGTCTCCATGATGACCTTGACGGTTCCAGTCATTTCATAAGCCATAAGTCTAGACTCCTTAAGTTTTTCCCTAATATAATCGCATAAAAGGCCCGTTTTTGCAAGCCTCCTTTACGTTATTTCGCCGCGAACTTCTGCCAGTAGCCGACGATGAAGATTACGATGAGCAGGACGGGGAGAATCCACGTCAGGTAGAAGCGCAGGAACTTCGGGAACTTGGCGCCTTGTCCGGCGTCGGCCTCGGCGATGAAGTTCTTCCATCCCCAGCCGTAGCGGCTCGTGCAGAAGAGGCAGAAGAGGAGGCTGCCGAGCGGGAGGAGCGTGTTGGAGACGATGAAGTCCTCGCAGTCGAGAACGCCGCCGATCTTTGGAATGCTGAAACCTTCCCAGACGTTGAATCCGAGAATGCACGGCATGGTCAGGATTGTGAGGAGAACGAAATTGAAGAGCGTGGACTTGCCACGCGCCCAGCCGTAGGTGTCCATGAAGTAGGCGATGCAGTTCTCGACGACTGCGATGACGGTCGTGAGCGCGGCGGCGGCCATGAAGACGAAGAAGAGCGCGCCGAAGACGCGTCCAGCCACTGGCGACATGCTGTTGAAGACGTTGGGCAACGTGACGAAGATTAGGCCAGGGCCGGCGCCGGGGTTGACGCCGAACGCGAAGCACGCGGGGAAGATGATGAGGCCTGCCGTCAGGGCCACGAAAGTGTCGAGGCCGACGATGATGGCCGACTCGGAGGTGAGGGAGCGGTCCTTCTTCAGGTAGCTGCCGAAGATGCACATGGAGCCGATGCCGATCGAAAGCGTGAAGAAGGCCTGGTTCATGGCGTCGTTGAGGAGCGCACCGATGCCGGCCTCCTTCGCGCGGGCCAGGGAGGGCATGAGGTAGAACTTGAGGCCTTCGACGGAGCCCTTGAGCGTGAGGGCGTAGACGGCGAGGCCGACCATGATGAGGAGCAGACCAGACATCATGAACTTGGTGACGCGCTCGACGCCCTTCTGGACGCCGAAGGCGCAGACGCCAAAGCCGATGGCGGAGGTGAGGACCGTCCAGAAGACCATGTTTATCGGGTCGCCCAGCGTCGCGCCGAAGAGTCCGCCGACATAGTCGGCAACGTTTTCCGTTCCCGCAGGGGCCATCATTGTTCCGGCGAGGCCCTTGTACATGTAGTTCACCATCCAGCCGGCGACGGGGATGTAGAACATCATGAGGCAGTAGCAACCGACGATCGTCAGCCAGCCGAAGTTGTGCCAGCGCGTTCCCTGCGGTTCGAGTTTGCGCAGGGCGCCGTCCATGTTGAGGCCGGAGGCGCGGCCGACGGCGAACTCCATGATGAGGACGGGGAGGCCCATGATCGCGAGGAAGACGAGATAGGCGATCAGGAATACGGCGCCGCCGTACTTGCCGGTGATGAAGGGGAAGCGCCAGACGTTGCCGAGTCCGATTGCGCATCCGGCGGAGAGGAGAAGGAAGCCGAGACGGCTTGCGAGGTTTTCACGGGTGTTGATGTTCATGGTAGGTTCCTGGTTCAGAGTTAAGCCATCTCCAGCACCGCTGCGGCCGCGCGCTCGGCGGCGTTGCCGTCGCCGAGGGCGGCGTTGACTTCGCGCAACGAGGCGATGATTTTGTCGCGGACGGATGCGTCGGTGAGGTAGGAGGCGAGAAGATCGGAAAGGGCGTCGGGCGTGAGCGCGTCCTGGATAAGCTCGGGCATGACTTCCTTGCCGGTGATCAGATTTGCCAAGCCGATGTGGCCAGCCTTGCGAAGGACGATTTTGCCTATGCGGTACGTAAGCCACGTTGTGCGGTAGACGAGGACTGTCGGGCAAAGCATGAGCGAGGCCTCTAGCGTGGCAGTGCCGGAGGTCACGGCGGCGGCCTCGGCCTGCCGCAGGACTTCGCGCGCCTGCCCGTCGACGATGGCGAGGTGGTGCGGGCGGCGGGGGAGGGTGTCGAGGACGGCGTTAATCTGCATGCGGATTGCGTCGGACGAGGCTGGAATGATGAAACTGACCGGATCTTCGAGCTGGCCTTCGAGCGAAAGGGCCGCGCCGATCATGTCGGGAAGTATCTTGGCGATTTCGTTCGGGCGGCTGCCCGGAAGGAGGGCAACGCGGCGGCTTGAAGCCAGCCATGGGAGGTCCGCCTCTGGTTCGGCGAGCGTTTCGGCGGCGCGGTCGACGAGGGGGTGTCCAGCATAGACGGGGCGCAGCGTCGTCGGGGCGAAGCAGGCCGGTTCGAATGGGAAGATGGTGATGAGACGATCGAGTACCTTGGCGATTTTCCAGATGCGGTTGCGGCGCCAGACCCAGACCTGCGGGCAGATGTAGTGGACGGTCTTGACTCCCATCTTCTTTGCCCGTGCCGCGAGGCGGAGGTTGAAGCCGGGGTAGTCGACGGTGAGGAGGATGTCGGGTTCCCAGTCGCGGATTTCCTCCTCCATGCGCTTCAGCAGCCGCGAGAAGAAGCGCACGCGCTTCAGAACCTCCCACAGGCCAATGACCGCGATAGAATCGCAGTGGACGAGCTGTTCCTGTCCGGCCTCGCGCATTTTGTCGCCGCCAATTCCCCGGAATACGACGGGGCGGGGCGAGGCCGCGCGTATTGCCTCCATGAGCGGGGCGGCGTGGAGGTCGCCGGAGGCTTCGCCGGCGACAATGAAGATTCGTAAGGGAGGTTCTTCTTTCATGCGGGGTCGTCCGCCATTGCCATGCGCGGATTGCGCGAGGCACTTGGGCGGACACTCCTAGGGTCTTGTAGGTGCGGGTGGGAGTTCGGTGCGGAGCGCCTCGATGGCGATTCCGAGTCTGTCGGCCTCGCGAAGCACCTCTTCGCGGTCGAGCAGGATTGTGCGCCCGGCCTGGAAGGCCAGCGCGGAAATGTGGCAGCGGCGAAGGACGCGGAGGGTCTTCGCGCCGACGACGGGGATATCGAAGCGCATGTCGTGCCCTTCGCGGGCTATCTTGACGACGACCGCGCCCCGGCCGCCGAGCTTCGCGCCGCGTTTGATGGCGGCGTTTGTGCCCTCGAAGGCCTCTACGGCGAGGACCATGCCATCCTTAACGACCACGGTCTGGCCGATGTCTACGGTCCCGATTGTCATTGCGGCGCGGTAGCCGTGGCTGATGTCGGCCTTTTCGCGCTCGTCCGGCGCGCGCCTCGTGAGGATGCCGGGTGAGGGGAGAAAGTCGTCCATGTAGGTCGAGGCCGGGAGGACGCGGAAACCCTCGTCTTCGACCAGCTTCAGGAGGGCTCCGAAGATGGTATGCGCGTTTTTGACTTTGAGCCCTCGCATGACCGAGAGGAGAAGCGGGTCGAAGCGGGTCGTGAAGAGGGCCTTCGGCGTGATCTGCCCGGCTAGGACAACGTCTCGGACGCCGATGGACTTGGCCCAGTCGAAGGCCTTCTGCAGTTCGCCGACGCCAAAACGCGCGTATTCGTCGGCGGCACGCAAAAGGGCACGTTCCGTCAGGCCGCGAATGGCCAAGACAGCGAGCCGCTTCACGCCGGCCTTTCGGGCGCCGGCAGCCAGCAGGCATGGGTATTGCCCCGCGCCCGCGATTATGAGTAGTCCGCCAGGATCCATAAATGAAAACCGCCGCCGATGCTGCCCTGAAAAGACCGACATCCGCAGCGATTTGAAATGGAGCGGGTGA